>Ga0134127_10000029_pt1 | contig 218620 bp, 229 predicted proteins | sample KB31753_FD_96459 | JGI IMG/M metagenome (GOLD analysis project Ga0134127, IMG submission 96459) | Terrestrial soil microbial communities with excess Nitrogen fertilizer from Kellogg Biological Station, Michigan, USA - KB3-175-3 | ecosystem: Environmental > Terrestrial > Soil > Unclassified ...
GCGTTCAATTGCTACTGGCCAATGCCTTTTCGTAAAAAATGCCGCATTACCATGGAAAATATCGACGACGCCAACATGACCTTATATTACCAGGTAGATTACACACTTACCGAAGTCCCAAAAGACGCAGGATATTTTCACGCCCAGTTTCGCAGGGTGAACCCGCAGCCATTTAAAAAAGACTATGTGCTGGTTGACAGCATAAGGGGGAAGGGGCAGTATGTGGGCACTTACCTGGCTTACGGCTCCAATAAAAATGGCTGGTGGGGCGAGGGGGAGATCAAATTTTTTATGGATGGCGACACAAAATACCCTACCATTAACGGCACCGGTACCGAAGATTATTTTTGCGGCTCGTACGATTTCGACAGCATGCATAAAAAGCCCGACGGGACACAATCCAGCGAGTATACAGAGTTTTGTAGCCCTTACAGCGGGCTTCCACAGGTATTGCGCGGCGACGGCCATTATGAGATCGCCCAGCGCTTCGGACTGTACCGCTGGCACATCGCCGACCCAATCCGGTTTGAGAAAGACCTGAGAGTTACGATCCAGGACCTGGGCTGGCACCACGACGGGCGCTATATGCCTTTGCAGGATGATATTGCTTCGGTGGTGTTTTGGTATCAATCTGAGCCACACGGTAAATTCCCGGTGTTGCCAACAAAAGATCAGCTCGAGGTTAATTAAACAGCCATTTATTAAAATTATCCGCAACAAAACATGCTCCCGTGGGTTATCTAAGGGAATTGTTTGGTTAATGTAAACTTTCGAAAAACAAATAGATGTTTAAACATCTATATTGTATATTTGTTTTGATAAAACAATCAAGAAAAAATTAAGATCATGGAAACAGCAACAGAAACTGCAACAAAATGGGTTATTGACCCGATGCATTCAGAGATCCAGTTTAAAGTAAAACACCTGGTTATCTCGACCGTAACAGGTTCTTTCAAAAGTTTTGAAGGCACATTGGAAACAGAAGGAGACAATTTCGAAAAAGCGAAAGTATCGGTATCGATCAACGCCGACAGCATCGACACTAACCAGCCACAGCGCGACGAACATTTAAGATCGGCTGAATTTTTTGATGCGGCTCAATTCCCCCAGATCACTTTTAACTCTACATCAGTAAAAAAAACCGGCGATAACGAATTTGAAGTAACCGGCGATCTTACAATGAAAGGCATCACAAAACCTGTTACTTTATTTGCCGAACATGGCGGTTCGGCCGATGATTTTTATGGTAATACCAAAGCCGGTTTTGAGGTTACCGGGAAAGTTAACCGCAAGGAATTTGGCTTAACCTGGAACGGCGTAACCGAAGCCGGCTCGGTGGTTGTTGGCGACGAAATAAAATTCTCGGCCAACATTCAGTTTGCGAAGCAAAAATAAATTAATTTCGAATTTCGGATTTTCGATTTCGTAGTTGTTTTAATTAATGAGTAAGCAAAATCTGTTTAACCCGGTAATTAAGCTATTTTTAAATTCGAAATTGAAAATCCGAAATCCGAAATAAAACAGTGCTTCTAAAAATCTATCCTGAAAATCCTAATCCGCGAGCCATTGAGCAGGTAGTTGAGGTGCTGCGAAAAGGCGGACTGATCATCTATCCTACAGACACCGTTTACGGACTCGGATGCGATATCACCAATCATAAAGCCATCGAAGCTATTTGCAGAATACGGAATATTAAGCCCGAAAAGGCCAATTTTTCGTTCATTTGCTATGACCTCAGCCATATTTCCGATTATATAAAGCCCATCGACAACTCCACCTTTAGAGTATTGAAAAAGGCTTTGCCTGGTCCTTTTACCTTTATTTTTAACGCCAACCATAACGTCCCAAAATTGCTGAGCTCAAACAAAAAAACGGTGGGCATAAGGGTGCCCGATAACAGCATTGCCCGCGAAATCGTACGGGTTTTGGGCAACCCGATCCTCTCGACGTCGATAAAGGACGATGATGAGATAGTGGAATATTCGACCGATCCCGAACTGATCCATGAAAAATATGAAAACCTGGTCGACCTGGTGATCGATGGCGGTTATGGGGAAAATGTACCTTCAACCGTAGTGGATTGCACCGATGGCGATTTTGAGGTAGTGCGGGAAGGCAAAGGGGAACTGGAGCTTTATCTGTAATAGAGAGGATTGTTGTATTTGTGAAAAAGAAACCTTTGTCGAGCAGTTTGGTCACTGAAAAAGTTCTTTTCTTTTTATTACTGGCCTGGATGTTAATTTTTGCCCTTAAACATTATCCCCAGTTGCTTTGGATAGCAGTTCCCGTTTTTATTTATTTTGACTACATGATCTATTACCGGCCGGCTCAAATCGAGTTTGACGGCGAAAATCTATTTATAAAAAGAAAAAAGGGAGTGGAACTTGTCGCGCTGAAGGATATTTACCTGGTTAACAAGACTTATTTTGGCATTGGGTATAAAACTATTTGGAAAATAAAGTACTTAAATTACAATGGCGACAGGGTTGTCACCTTTTATCCCAGAAGGCTTTCTTCGGGCTTTGATGATTTTATAAAATCACTAAAAGCTGCTAACCCCAATGCAATAATTAAAAGTTGACCGTGTCGGCTACTGAAACGAAAAGCAGGGTCAATCTTTGGATTTCATCGATTTTACAAACCCCGGTATTTTTTCCAAATAATTTTCGGTTGCTAATAATTTTACAAACGCGCTGCCGACAATGGCCCCGCTGGCGTATTCACACGCTTTTCCGAACGAGTTCCGGTCTGAAATCCCAAAACCAATGATCAGCGGGTTTTTTAATTGCATCGCTTTGACGCGCTTATAGTAATCTTCGATATTTACGGATACCTGCAGCCTGCCCCCGGTAATGGAGGAGCAGGAAAGTAAATAGATAAAACTGTCGCTCAATTCATCGATCTTACGGATACGTTCTTCGGATGTTTGAGGGGTCACCAGGAAGATATTACTAAGATTGTTGCCGGTAAAGAATTTGGCGTACAATGCCTCATATTCGTACATCGGCAGATCGGGCACGATAATCCCGTCAACACCTGCTTCCGCAGCTTTTTTGCAAAATTGCTCCACGCCAAACTGCACGATGGGATTTACATAACCCATGAGTAATACGGGTATGTTTACATGCTTGCGCAGTTCTTTTAACTCTTCAAAAAGCCTGTGAAGCGTCATACCGTTTTCCAGCGCCTTTTCCGAACTATGCTGGATAGTGGGCCCATCGGCGACGGGGTCCGAGTAAGGAAAGCCGATCTCAAGAAAGTCGACGCCCGCCTTTTCCAGGGCCGTAGCGATATCCACCGTTGTATTTAATGCGGGATAGCCGGCGGTAAAATAGATAGATAATAAATTATTCTTTTTGGTATTGAAAAGCTTGTGCAGACGATTCATGGGTTTAAAAGCCAAAATATTTGATATAAGTATCCAGGTCCTTATCCCCGCGGCCTGAAATGCAGATCACGACGTTGTCGCCGGGCTTGAATGTCATTTTTTCAAGATGCGCCAAAGCATGCGCGGTTTCTATCGCCGGGATAATGCCCTCGAGCTGGCAGCATAATAATCCCGCCTGCAACGCCTCATCGTCTGTGGCGCTGACATATTGCGCCCGGTTAATTTTGTATAAATGCGCGTGCTGCGGGCCGATGCCCGGATAATCCAAGCCGGCGGAAATGGAATAGGGCTCGACTACCTGCCCATCGTCGGTTTGCATCAGGATGGTCCGGCTGCCATGCAGCACACCCTCGCGGCCCAGGAAGGTGGTAGCCGCCGAGTGCCCGGTGTCAACACCTTTGCCGGCTGCTTCAACGGCAACCAGTTTTACATTTTCATCGTCCAGGAAATGATAGAACATACCCATGGCGTTGCTGCCGCCGCCCACGCAGGCCATTACGTACTCAGGTAATTCCTTTCCCGTTTGTTCAAGCAATTGCTTTTTGGTTTCGGCTGAGATGACCGACTGGAATTTGGCCACCATATCCGGGTAGGGGTAGGGGCCCACTACGGAACCAATAATATAGTGCGTATCAACCGGGTTCCCTATCCAGTCGCGCAAGGCTTCGTTGGTGGCATCTTTTAGTGTTTTGCTGCCGGATGTTGCCGGGACCACTTTAGCGCCCAGCATTTTCATCCGCGATACGTTGGGCGCCTGGCGTTCCATATCCACCTCGCCCATGTATACCACACATTCAATGCCTTTTAAGGCACACACCGTAGCTGTGGCTACGCCATGCTGCCCGGCGCCGGTTTCGGCAATGATGCGTTTTTTTCCAAGACGGATCGCCAGCAGGATTTGTCCGATGGCATTATTGATCTTATGCGACCCGGTATGATTCAGGTCCTCGCGCTTGAAAAATATATTCGCACCGTATCTTTCAGAATACCTTTTGGCATGATACAACGGCGACGGCCTGCCCACATAATCTTTCAGCAGCTGATCATATTCTGCCTTAAAATCGCCATCATCAATGATCTTTAAATACTCCTGCCTCAGCTGCTCAACATTGGGATAAAGCATCTCGGGAATATAGGCGCCACCGAAATCTCCGTAATATCCTTTATCGTTAACCCAGTAATTCATAGTTAGTTGCTCTTTTTACAATTTCAAACGCCTTTTGCAGGTTTGCTATATTTTTAACGCCGGGCGAATCTTCAAATTTGCTGTTCAGGTCGATCCCGTACAATTGTGCATGGCGTATATCTCGTATCTCATGGATGTTATCGGGACTTATGCCCCCGCTCAAAAAGAATGGAACGTCAAGCGTATATTCGTTGAGAACCGACCAGTCAAAAGTATTCCCCGACCCGCCGTAAATATCGGTCTTGGTGTCAAAGAGAAAAAAATCCACTTTGTTTATATAATCTTTCAATAGCTTAAAGTCGAAACCCAGGTTGATGCCGAAAGCCTTGATCACCTTCACTTCGGCCCTGAACGACTGGCAAAAATCCGGGCTTTCGTCGCCATGAAGCTGGATCATATCAAAATGATATTCGTTGATTAGCTTATGGATGTTTTCAGCCGTTTCATTGACAAATACAGCTGTCTTGCCAATTCCTGCGGGTATGTTTTTCAATAGCTCACCGTTCAGGCCATGGGCAAACCTGGGCGAGTTTTTATAAAAAATAAACCCCATATAGTCCGGGTTCAGTGCTGCAACCGATAAGATATCCTCCTTTAAACCGCAGACCTTTATTTTCACGTTAGTTAGCAATTAATGTTTTAAAGCTCTTTAATGCTTTTTTACCCATAAGGGATTCCTCCGCCTCATAAAAGCAATCAGCAAAGCTCTTTTCCGCGTTTATGGTTTTTAAAGCTAACGCAGCGTTAGCCAAAACCACGTTATTTTGCGCGGTAGTGGCGCTGCCATTCAGTACGCTCATAAATATTTCGGCGGAATCACCTATCGTGTCGCCTCCTAATATCTCGCGCGGGTTAAGGCGCGTAAACCCAAGCCCCTCTATGCTGTTGATCCGCTCACCATCGGCCGAGAATGTTTTGAAATCACATGTCAATGAAACCTCGTCGTACCCGTCCAGTGCGTTTACAATGGTATATTTTGTGTCGGATTTTTGATAGAGGTAGGCATAAATGCGCGCCAGCTCTAAATTAAATACGCCCACCAGCTGGTTTTTTGGCTTTGCCGGGTTTACCAATGGCCCCAGCATATTAAAAAATGTTTTTACGCCAAGCTCTTTCCGGATAGGCGCCACCGTTTTCATGGCGGGGTGAAAAAGAGGCGCATGCAAAAAACAAATGTTTGCTTTTTCAATATTCTCTTGCAGCTTGTCCCTGTCATTCGTAAACCTGCACCCTAAAAATTCCATCACGTTTGAGGAGCCGCATCCCGACGAAACGCCATAATTGCCATGCTTGGCCACCTTATGCCCCGTACCGGCCACCACGAGCGAGGCGAGTGTGGAAATATTAAACGTATCCTTTCCATCTCCGCCGGTACCGCAAAGATCGATCAGGTCATGCGTGCCGAGATCAACCTGCATGCAAAGCTCAAGCATCGCATCACGAAAGCCTTCAAGCTCATTAACGGTGATGCTGCGCATACAATACGCCGTCATGAACGCGGCCATTTGCGAGTGGTTATAATTCCCCTGCGCCAGCAAGATCAAAATGTCCTTTGATTGCTCCCTGGTGAATGTTTTATTTTCGAAAAGATAATTTAATATCGGTTTCATGATGTTTACTTAGCCGGTGCGCTTTCCCTGGCGCGTAGTATAAAAAAAGGGCTACCAAATGGCAACCCTTCTGAATATTTGAAAACAAAATGGTATTGCCTTACGATCTCTCGTTAAGCCACCACCAATTGTTGTGTACAGTTTTCATGGTCATTACGCTGCAAATATGGAAATATTTTTCCTAAAACCAAGCAGATTGATATTTTTACAAATAGTTGATCAGTTATGATCGATCATACGCAAACTAACCGGCAAATCAACCAAACCATGGCCATACATAAACGAAAAATAAACCCCGAAGACGACCTTGGTTTCGGTTCGCAGCCGGTGATAAAAAACCAGCCGCTGGTTAATAAGGATGGGTCGCCAAACGTTCGGCGTATCGGCCTTCCTCTTTTTAATACAGCCAATAATTACCATACGCTCATCACCATGAGCTGGACCAAGTTCTGGCTGCTGGTGTTAAGCGGGTATTTAACGCTCAATATCATATTCGCGTTTATTTATTTTTCTATCGGGCCCCAGGGGCTAAACGGATCGTCCGGGATAACTACTTTCCATCAATTTATGGACGCCTTCTTTTTTTCGGCGCAAACCATCTCGACGGTCGGTTATGGACGGGTGAGCCCCAACGGGATGATGTCAAATAGCGTCGCCGCTTTAGAGTCGATGCTGGGCCTGCTTGCATTTGCGCTGGCTACCGGTTTATTATATGGCCGCTTTTCAAGGCCGTCGGCACAAATAGCGTTCAGTAAACATATGCTGGTAGCGCCCTACCTTGAGAACGGAAGGGGGCTGATGTTCAGGCTGGCGAATTTGCGGCGGAACATGCTGATCGACCTGGAAATAGAGATCATTTTCTCGTTCAACGAAACCGTCGGGGGGAAAACGATGCGGAGGTTTTACCCGCTGGAGGTTGAAAGGCGCAAGGTGAGCCTGCTTACAATGAACTGGACCATTGTACACCCCCTGGACGAGAACAGCCCGCTAAAGGACATGACAAAAGAGGATCTCGAAAACTCGGAAGCGGGTTTTGCAATTTTACTCCGCGCTTTTGACGATACCTTTTCGCAAACCATCCATTCCCGTACAGCCTACCAGGCCCAGGATATGGTGTGGGGTGCAAAATTCAAACCCGTGTTTGACAGGGACAATGACGGAAGGATTGTTTTGGACCTGAGCAAGATCAGCGACCATGAGCTGGTTGGCGCCTGAGGATTTATAAACTATTTCAACAGCGAATTTCGCTCTTTGGCTATCGTATTATAAACCAGCTTATCAACCAGGCCCGGCATGAATTTGTTCAGCAAAACGAGCAGTTTCCCCTGGCCGGTCATGGTCAGCGTTCTGTCCCGGTTTTCTATTCCCCGGGCTATGATCGCGGCGGCTTCGTCGGAAGTCATCATTTTATCCTCTTCCAGTGTGCTTTCGCCCTGCTGCGTACCATCTGCAGCCAGCGCTGTATTGCGAATGTTCGACGCGGTAAATCCCGGGCAGGCGGTTAAAACGTGGACGCCCGTGTGTAGATTTTCTACACGTAACGTATCCAGAAAGCCGTTCATGGCAAATTTAGAAGCCGAATAGCCTGTACGTCCCGGCAGGCCCTTATAGCCGGCAATAGAAGAAATACCTACAATGCTGCCTTTTGTTTTTAAAATTTCGGGCAGCGCATATTTAGTGCAATATACTGTCCCCCAAAAGTTCACTTCCATAACCTTCTTTAACACGTCGATCTCGACGTCTTTAAACAACGCGCGCATCGATATACCCGCGTTATTGACCAGGATATCGATCTTTTGAAAAGTAATAAGGGTTTGTTTTATTAAAAGCGCGCATTCTTCCTCAACGGTTACATCGCATTGGATAGCTACCGCCTTAATTGCATATTCTTTTTCGATGGATTGCGCTATTTCGCAAAGGGTAACATATTGGCGGGCGGCTAAAACCAGGTTACAGCCGCGTTTAGCAAGCTCAAAAGCGAGGGACTTGCCTATTCCTGACGATGCACCGGTAATAATTGCTACCTTATCATTTAACTTCATAGGTTAGCTGGGGCATGCCTGCAACTTTTAATTCAGGCATGTTGAATAAATATTTATGGGCGAATATAAACATCGCACCATAAAAATATCTCAAATTGCTCCAGCTAAATTTAGCCTCCTGGTTTTCGGAAGTAATGATATACGTTTTTGGGAAATAATAATTTTTGTAGCCCGCAAGCCTGATACGGTACGAAAGATCGATGTTATGGCCATGAAGAAAGAAATGCTCGTCAAACAACCCTGTCTCATTTAAAGCAGAACTGCGAAGCAGCATACAGGCTTCGTTCAAAATATCGATCTCGTTGATCTGGAATTCCTCTACCCAGTCTTTACGGTTCCGGTTATACAAACGGGTTTTTGATAAATATTTCGCAAAGCCGATCAGTTTGAAGAAGGATGCCCAGCTTTCTGTTAGCCCATGAATGGACTCGGGGATGAAGCGGCCCTGGTGCGAAAGCATCCGTACGCTAAGGCCGCCGGTATCAGCATGCTGATCCATAAAGCCCATCATTTTTTCAAATGAATCTTTGCAGGTTATTGTATCCGCATTGACCAGTAAAACATACTCTCCTGTACACAATTTAAGAGCCTGGTTATTGGCTTTTGCGATACCCTGGTTGGTTTCATTGGCAATCACACGCGCTTGCGGAAAATAATTTTCCAGCATTTCAAGAGACCTGTCAGTAGATGCATTATCTACAATAAATAACTCATAATCAATATTTTTGCAAGCATTAATTAATGAATTTAACGTTTGTTTAAGCGATTTACAAGCGTTATGGTTTACTACGATAAGGGATAATTTCATGGTAACTTAGGTAATGGTTTTTTCATATGGAACACGCGTAACGATAGACCGACCTAAAGTGACCTCATCTACGTACTCCAATTCACCACCAAAAGCTATGCCACGGGCTATGGTTGAGATAGTTATGGCGAAATTTTTTAATCGTTTATTCAAATAAAAGAGCGTTGTATCGCCTTCCATGGTTGCGCTTAAGGCAAAAATTATCTCTTTGGTTTCATTTCCTTTTATCCTTTCAATTAACGAATCCACTTCCAGGTCGGAAGGGCCGATCCCATCCATTGGGGAAATTAAGCCCCCCAAAACGTGGTACACCCCATTGTATTGATTGGTATTTTCGATAGCCATTACGTCGCGCGTATCCTCAACCACGCAAATAATGCTGTGATCGCGTTTAGGCGATGCGCATATCTGGCAAACCGGGCTATCGGATATATTTAAACAAACCTGGCAAAACTGTATCTCGTTTCGCAGCTTGCTTATAGTGGCGCTAAATCTTTCGACGTCAACCTTATCCTGGTTAAGCAGGTGCAGTACCAAACGCAACGCGGTTTTTTGGCCGACTCCCGGCAGCCTGGCAAATTCGGCGACAGCATCCTCCAGCAGCTTCGATGAAAAATTCATTACTCAAAGATAGGGATTCGGCCGCAAAGGCGAAAGCAGATGCGTATGCTCCAAACGTCCACAGACTCAGGACAGACGCATTAAATAGTTTAGGGAGGGTTTGGATTAGATAATTGGTGAGAGGAGGCTCCGACGGAGCCAAAATGTGGGATTATGTTTCTATAAACACGCGACTCCTAATGGAGTCGAAATTTTTTGAACAATACGGTGAATAGGCTCCAGCGGAGCCACCTGTTTATAGAAAAAAATAACAATTGAGCTGGGCTCCAGCGGAGCCTCCTCAATTTCGGTTGGTTTTAAAGCAGCAATTATCACCATGATTTTAATGCGTCTGCCCTGTCCGCAAACCGTATTTATTTTGTATAATAAACTACTATACATAACTTGTCGGCAACATTTTAACCCCGGCCATAACATGTCACCAGGTGTATTGCTTTCGTTTATTATCGGTTACTTTTTGGTATTGATGGTGATCTCATGGCTTACTTCACGTAAATCCACCGATAACGACACTTTTTTTGTAGCCAACCGCAATTCCAAATGGTACCTGGTGGCATTCGGAATGATCGGCACCGCTTTAAGCGGTGTAACCTTTATCTCCGTTCCCGGTAAAGTGGGCGCCCCAACCGGCGACCAGTTTGAATATTTCCAGTTTGTTTTGGGCAATGCGGCCGGGTTTATTGTAATCGCCACCGTATTGCTTCCGCTTTACTACCGGTTAAAATTAACATCGATTTACAGTTACATTGAAGGTGCTTTGGGCACCTGGAGCTATAAAACGGCCGCCGGTATATTCCTGATCAGCCGCATCATCGGTTCGGCGTTCCGGCTTTACTTGGTGGTGATCGTGCTGCAGCGATTTATTTTCGATAGTTATCATATTCCTTTTGCCATTACAGGGTTAATATGCCTGGTGCTCATCTGGTCGTATACCTTCAGGGGCGGATTAAAAACCATTATTATTACCGACAGCCTGCAAACGCTGTTCCTGGTGTCGTCCGTATTTTTATCCATCTGGTTCATCTGCCAAAGCCTGCACTACAACCTATTTGAAGCCGCCGAAGCCATCAAAAACAGCAGCTATTCTAAAATATTCTTTTTTAGTGATTTTATGGGAAGCAGGTTCCACTTCGTCAAAGCATTTTTGGGCGGCTTGTTTATCACGGTTGCTATGACCGGCCTCGACCAGGACCTGATGCAAAAAAACCTGAGTCTTAAAAACATCCATGAGGCCAAAAAGAATATGTTCAGCTTTACAGCAGTATTCGTGGTGATCAATATTTTCTTTTTGAGCGTAGGCGCGCTGCTTTGGATGTATGCGGCGAGGAACGGGATAAAGGTTGAGAAAACCGATTATCTATATCCCACGATCGCCTTAAAATATTTGGGACTAATACCGGCCATGGTGTTTATGCTTGGCTTAACGGCTGCTACGTTTGCTACCACAGATTCAGCGCTAACCGCTTTGACCACCTCGTTTTGTGTCGACTTTTTAGGGTTCAATAAAAAGAAAGACCTGAATAGTAAAAGAACGGTGAATACCCGGCACTATGTGCATATCGCTTTTTCGGGCTGCCTGTTTTTAACCATCGTGATATTTAATTCGTTGAATGGCGGGGCGGTTGTTACGGCTATATTTAAAGTCGCGTCGTACACGTACGGCCCTTTGCTGGGTTTATACTCGTTCGGATTGTTTGCAGGAAAGCTGCAGGTACGAGATAAGCTTGTGCCGTTTATTTGCGTAATATCGCCGGCGGTATGTTATTATTTAAGCGCACATTCGGCGGAGCTGATGGGCGGGTATGTTTTCGACAATGAGCTGATCCTTGTAAACGGATTAATTACATTTGCCGGTCTATGGCTTACGTCATCAAAGAAGACAAGTCAGCAAATCAATAAATCAGTAATTCAATAAATTGGAATTAATAAAATGACAGGGGAAGAAAAGATAAGACAGGCATTTGAAAATAAAAACTGGCAGGAAATAAAGGTTACCGATTCGTGGCAAATATTTAAAATTATGGCCGAATTTGTCGACGGGTTTGAGAAACTTGCAAAAATCGGCCCGTGTGTATCCATTTTCGGATCGGCGCGCACGCATAATGATAATCCTTACTACTTATTAGCCGAAAACATTGCACGTCTGCTAACCGAGCGCGGTTATGGCGTGATATCGGGCGGTGGCCCGGGTATTATGGAGGCCGCCAACAAAGGCGCTTATGAAGCGGGCGGTAAGTCGGTTGGATTAAATATAGAGCTGCCGTTTGAGCAGTTTCATAACAAATATATCGACCGGGATAAGATCATGGAGTTCGACTACTTTTTTATCCGGAAGGTGATGTTTATGAAATACTCGCAGGGATTTATTATCCTGCCCGGCGGCTTTGGTACGATGGACGAATCATTTGAGGCGATAACCCTGATCCAAACCGGCAAGATCGCCCGGTTCCCCATCGTATTCGTCGGCGTTGATTATTGGGGCGGATTGTTTAAGTGGGTAGAAGAAAAAATGCTTGCCCAGGAGCATAATATTCACCCGGACGACCTTAATCTTTACCGCGTTGTTGATACCGCCGAAGAAGCCGCGGAACATATTTTCCGTTTCTATGACAAATATGTGCTGAAACCTAATTTTTAAAATAAAAAAAAAGCGGCCGGTTTAACCGGCCGCTTTTTTTTGAGACGTGATTTTTATTTATTCACGCTTGCTTTGGTATTAGTTTCTTTTTGATTTAATGCAAACGACTCGGGGTTAGCGGCCATATCAACCATACTGGTAACTTCGTCAAGAACTTTTTCGGAACTGCCGGAGTAGCCAATATATTTAAAACGAATATTGCCGTTTTTATCAATGATAAACTTTGTAGGTATCCCCGAAACTTCGAACGCCGTTACCACTTTAGCTTGCCGGCCATCGGCCGCCTTTTCATCCATCAGAACATGAAAAGTGTATTTATTGTCAGCAATAAATTTTTTAACGCCATTCAGATAATTTTCGGCAGTTTCCCAGGTGTCTACAAATAAAAATTTCACATTAGGATCATCCTTGTATTTATTTACCGCCATTTGCATTCCGGGGAATGAAGCCTTGCAAGGGCCGCACCATGTAGCCCAAAAATCAACTACCACAACTTTGCCTCGCAAATCCTTTAATGACACTAACTTACCATCCAGGTCCCTCAACGCGAAAGCAGGCGCCGGTTGGTTGATCATTGTTTTGGCCAATTCTGCCTGTAGTTTGTTCCTGGATGTATTTTCCAGCGACGCCAGATATTGTTCATAACCGTTATCGCTGCCCTTTAATTTAACATAGCACTTCTTTAACTCTTCTTTGGTAACAGCAGTAGCCTGGCCGGTAATAACACTTTTTTCTGCTGCTTCCTTTGCTTTTGCATATTGATGGGTAGCCGTCAACATAAGCACATAATTCTGATACACCTCGCCGTCAACAATTTTATTGTGCTCAATAACTGGTGTTTCATATTTTATTGCTTCATCAAATTTGTTTTCCTTGTACAAAATAAAAGCGTAAGTGTCGGCATACATATCATAATTAAACTGGTTGTTGACCTTTGCCTGCGACAGAGAGCTAAACGGCATCGCTGTTGGGTGGTCGATTTTGTCCATAGTGATATCTAACGACTCCTTTGACAATTTTTCAGCATCTTGCAGATGCTCACCCTTTTTGGCCCACTCATAAGCTGTGTTATTTAAACCCATGGCCAGGTTTGACTTATTTTTCACCTGCGCCTCGTACTTTCTATAGTTGTCAAAGTCGCCTTTGGCAAGATAAGCATTGGCTAATTGAGCCCGGAAATTGTCCTGCAATGTATTTTTATCAGCAGCATTTTCCGGAAATTTATTAATGAAAACATCATATAAGGAATCTTTTTTAGCTAGATCCTTTTCGCGTGCAAATGCCATCCCAAGTTCGTTTTTTGCCGCGGTTCCTCCAGGGAATTTATTTTTAATCACTGCATTTAGCGAATCGGCTGCTTTTATATTTTTTGTCATCCGCAAAAGATTAGCCGCCAGGATCAAATCTTTTTCGTCGCTGCTCGTCTTCAGCGACTCAATTTTATTGATTACCTGTGCTTTGTATTCCGGAGTTCTGGCTAAATATGAATAATAATTTGCCTGGTATTCTTTTTCGCTTTGCGGGTACAAGTCAAACTCCTGCTTATATAAGGCTAAGGCGGCGTCTTTATCAATCATTTTTATTTTAGCCAGCTGTGCACCCATACCGCTCGTTAACATATAAGCTTCAGAGGCATATGCTCCGGGTACAGGTTGCTTCCCTTTATACACCAAGTATACATATCCTTTTTCATTGTTATTATCAACCTGTTTGTCCGCACTGATCTTAATGTAAAAAGCTTTTGCCTGGTCGGGAACGGTTATATTTCCTTTTAACAGGCCGCTTTCAGGTTGCAAAGCGATATCCGCCGCCGGATAATCTTTATTGTCGAGATAATAAACGATGGCTGTGATATTACTTTTACCGTCAACAGCGGTTCCCACCGGGTCGAAAGTTACGGTAACCGTTTCGCCGGCTTTAGGATAGCTGTCGGATAATGTTAGATGGGGATTGCTTTGGGCAGAAGCATGCTGAAAACTGACCGCAAGCAATACCGCCAGTGAAAGATTTAGCGTTTTCATAGTAACTAATTTTTTAGTTAAATATATAGATTATTTATTAATCCAAGTTATAAATAAAAAAGAATCAAAGTAAAATTTTTTACTTTGCATCCATGCTTCAACCTAAAGGCCAGGCCGCGCTGGGCTTCATCTTTGTCACATTACTGGTGGACGTTATGGGATTTGGTATTATCATCCCCGTATTGCCCGATTTGATCGCTCATCTTATTCACGGCAGTATAAGCGATGCCGCCACGTATGCCGGATTACTGGCGCTTGCCTATGCCTCCATGCAATTCTTTTTTGCGCCGGTGATTGGTAATTTGAGCGACAGGTTTGGCCGCCGACCGGTGCTGTTGAGTTCGTTGCTCGGATTTGGAATTGATTATTTATTCCTGGCCTTTGCACCAACGGTTTGGTGGCTTTTCGTGGGCCGGCTGGTTGCGGGGATGACCGGCGCCAGCTTTACCACGGCGTCGGCATATATCGCCGACATCAGCACACCCGAAAAGCGGGCCGCTAATTTTGGCCTGGTTGGTGTGGCTTTCGGGCTTGGTTTTATTATAGGCCCCGCACTTGGCGGCGTACTGGGCCAGTACAATGTGCAATACCCTTTCCTGGCAGCTGCCGGGCTGGCGTTTTTAAACGCCATATACGGTTATTTCATTCTTCCCGAGTCTTTATCCAAAGAGCACCGGCGGCCGTTTGAGTGGAAGCGATGCAGCCCGTGGGGGTCGCTTATCCAGTTAAGTAAGTATAAATCGGTCATCGGTCTCGCTTTTTCGTTGTTTCTTGTATATGTGGCCGTACAGGCCGTCCAAAGTGTATGGACTTTTTATACGATTGAAAAATTCCACTGGAGCAACGCCCTGGTGGGTTATTCGCTTGGTTTTGTAGGATTACTGGTCGCGGCGGTGCAGGGGGGGCTTATCCGGATCCTCATACCAAAATTGGGGCAGGAGCGAAGCATTTGGATAGGTTTGCTGCTTTATGGTATCGGTTTGCTTTTATTTGCCTTTGCAACGGAGAGCTGGATGATGTTCGCCTTTTTGATACCATATTGTTTAGGCGGCATAGCGGGGCCGGCATTGCAGGGGTATATGAGCACGGGTGTGCCTGCAAACGAGCAAGGCGAATTGCAGGGCGGGTTAACCAGCCTGATGAGTTTAAGTACCATTATCGGCCCGCCGTTAATGACCTGGGTGTTCCACTATTTTACCAGGCAGGACGCAGCATTTCAGTTTCCCGGCGCGCCTTTCGTTATCGGGGCCATATTGATGCTTTTGAGTACGCTGCTGGCTGTAAGAAGTTTCAAGAGGAGCAGAGGGTAGAGATTAGAGAATGGAGATAAGAGGTCAGGTGATTCTTTTTTTACGAAAAACTTTTTAGCCGGAACAAGCTTTTTAAACTGATTTATGGCCAAAACAAAACATTCTGCGGCACTTGGATTTATTTTTATCACCATACTGATCGATGTGCTTGGTTTGGGCATTATCATCCCTGTGCTCCCCAAGTTGCTGCAGACATTAGGCCATATAGATAACAGTACGGCATCGCGGTATAACGGCTGGCTCACCTTTGTTTACGCCACCATGCAGCTGATCTTCGCATCCATCATGGGCAGCCTGAGTGACCGGTACGGCCGCAGACCGGTGCTTCTGATCTCACTTTTCGGCTTCAGCATCGACTATATGGTTATGGCATTCGCGCCTTCGATCGCCTGGCTGTTTGTGGGCCGGACCATAGCTGGCATCAGCGGCGCCAGCACTTCGACGGCTACCGCTTACATCGCCGATGTGAGCGAAGGCGACAAACGCGCGGCAAACTTCGGACTGGTGGGCGCGGCGTCTGCCTTAGGGCTCATCTTTGGTATTGCCTTAGGCGGTTACCTGGCCGCTGTAAACTTACGGCTCCCGTTTATGGTGGCCTCCGGCTTTGCGGTATGCAATGGCTTGTACGGTTTGTTTGTTTTACCCGAGTCGCTGCCGCCTTCGCAACGCAGGAAATTTGAATGGAAGCGGGCCGATCCTCTCCGTTCGCTTTGGCGCATTTACAAAACACAACCGGCGCTGGCAACCCTGCTGGTGGGTACCGGCATTGTTTACATTGCACAAAAAGCGGTAGAGTATCTTTTGGCGTTTTTTTTATATGAAAAATTCAAGTGGACGCCGGCCAGCGTGGGCACGCTCGGGGTCACCATCGGTATTATCCTGATCGCCATACAAGGAGGCTTACTGAGATATACCATTCCCAAATTCGGCCAAAAGAAAAACATTATCGCTGGCTTGATATTTTATGCACTGGGACTTACGCTCGTCGCTTTTGCCACGCAGGGCTGGCAGATGTATATTTTCGTGATACCCTATTGCCTTGGCGGGATCTCGGGGCCGGCCATACAAGCGCTTGCCACCGAGCGCGTGGCCTCCAACGAACAGGGCGAGCTGCAGGGCGCTTTTGCTATTTTGAACAGCTTAAGCCTGATCCTTGGCCCGCTGATGTTCAGCTATATCTTCTTCTACTTCACGGAAAATAAGTCGGCGCTGTATTTTCCGGGTGCGCCTTATCTTACCGCGGCATTTTTTATGATCGTTAGCACTTTTATTTTGCTGCGCAGCTTCAGGCGCCGCTGAATTTTGTAACTTGTGGTATGAAACAGGTTGCCATCGGCTTTGGCTTGCTCATCACCGCGCTGCTGATCTTGTTTCGCGTTGCCATTTTATTCCACCTGTACGATCATGTAACCGACGATGCCCTGATCGCGGTATTCAGTATCGTTTTTTTAGTGATCGGCATCGTATTAAGCCGTAAATTATTTGCCCGGACGCTTATTGTTAAGGAGGAAAAACCAACCGCGATCAACTACGATCAGCTGCTTAAATCAGGCATCAGCAAACGCGAGGCGGAGATATTATTATTGATCCACGACGGCTTGTCGAACCAGCAAATTGCCGATAAGCTATTTCTCTCTGAAAACACCGTGAAGAAGCATATATCCAATATTTTCCAGAAACTGCAGGTCGACCGCCGCACCGAGGCCATAAAGAAAGCCATGGAGTTATCGATTATCGGTTAATCCAGGCTTTCGGGGCATACTACTAAAGTTGTATTTTCAGTCTTAGCCGTAAAATACTACTTCCGTGTTATTGGAATATTCAATCGTGCATTTACTTTTGATCTAAAAATCAATATGTTATGAAAAAAGTTGTAATCCGTTACGGCGCATACGCCGGCTTGTTCGAGCTGATCTGTTTTATTTTGACATGGCTCATCATCGACATCACACACGTCAGTCATAAAGTACAAGGTGTTATAGGATGGTTCACCATCTTATGCCCTATGATCTTTGTCTATTTTGGAATAAGATACTACCGCGACCAGTTTAACAGTGGCTATATCAGTTTTTTCCAGGCGCTGAAACTGGGGGTGTTGATCGTTATCATCCCGACGCTCTCCTTCGCCATTATCGAAACAGTGTACGTGCTTTATATCGATCCGAAATTTTATGAAAACATCGCCTTATATGACATTGCAGAATACCGCAAAACGCTGCCGCCGGCCGAGTTCGCCGCCAGGGCTAAAGAAATACAGCAAAACCTGGTAATGTATAAGAACCCGCTTTACAATTTTATGGGGATGATCTTCACTATCGGTCTTTTAGGGATCATATCGGCGATCGTTTCGGCTTTGCTGCTCTTCCGGCGGACGAACAAAACAGCTGCTATAGCCTGACAAGCTTAATCCAGGCCGCTCACGCCACCCGAAATGACGAACTTCATCATATCGGCCGCGCTCTTGTCGAGCGGTTTTACCTTGTCGCTGGATATGATCACCACCTGCCCCGCGAAGGAATAGGAGTAAGGAAAGTAAACGGCCACTTCGCCGGGAAGATTTAAGGAAGAAAGGTCCTTTTGCACGAGAAACCCGATCTTTTTTAAACCGAACTCATTGACTTCGACGATCACGGGCTCGTTGAATTTCTTTTCCTCGCCTACAAAGGCTTCGGTGAGGTCCTTTATGGAGGAGTATAAAAATTTGAATAACGGCAGGCGGTTTATCCACCGGTTGGCCCAGCGCTTTATAGGATCGGTGATGACGTTGGTTACCAGGATGCCCGCGATAAAAATAACCACGATCACGTTCAATATGCCCAGGCCGGGAATATAAACGGGTTTGCCGGTCTTGCTGCCCGGCCAGAAGATATCGCTCAGGTTTAAGGCGCTGTCGATGCTCCGGACCGCCCAAAAGATCAGGAACAGCGCCGCGCCCACCGGAACCACCACCAACAGCCCTTTAACAAAGTAATTTAACAGGGCTTTTGCGATCCTTTTCATGGCGTGTTATTTACTCATAAAAGTACACTCTTTTTACCCTTTGCGAAACATTCGTTAAAATTTCGTACGGAATGGTGCCGATCTGCGCTGCAAGCTCCTCTATCCGCAGCACATCGTTAAAAACGATCACCTCGTCGCCCTCCCGCGCTTCAACCCCGGTTACGTCCAGCATGCACATATCCATCGTAATATTGCCGACCGTCGGGCAAAGCACGCCGTTTACCAGCATTTTGCCTTTGCCGTTGCCAAAAGCACGCAGGTAACCGTCGGCGTAGCCGATACGCACCGTGGCTATGCTTCCGTCCTTCAGCAAGCTGCCGCTGCGGCTGTAGCTTACGGTTTCGCCGGCCAGTATATTTTTTATTTGCGATATGCTTGTTTTCAGGCTGGCGACAGGCTCCAGAGAACCGCTATCCGGCATAGCCGCGTCGATGCCATATAAGCCGATGCCGAGCCTTACCATATCATAGTGTGCGTTTGGCCACCGCGTAATGCCCGATGTATTGCAAAGGTGCTTCATCACCGGGTATCCCAGCGCCTCCTCGATCTGCCGGTAAGCGCTTTCGAATTTACTGATCTGCGACAGCGTAAACAGGTCGTGTGCTTCGGCGTCGCTTGCCACCAGGTGCGAAAAAACAGACTTAACATGGATATACCTGTTTTCTTCAAAAAAATCGCAAAGCGTCTCGATCTCCGTTTCATCAAAGCCCAAACGGCGCAGCCCGGTATCTATTTTCAAATGGATGGGGTAATTCATAACGTTGCTTTCCTGCGCATACTTAATGTATTCGTCGAACAGCCCGAAACTATAGATCACCGGCTCCAGCGTATACTCCGTTAACATGGTAAAGGCCGACACCTCGGGGTTCAACACCATGATGGGCAGCGTAATGCCCGCTTTCCGTAAGGCTACGCCCTCGTCGATATAAGCCACGGCCAGGTAGTCCACTTTATTGTATTGCAGCATGTTGGCTACCTCGAAGGTGCCGCTGCCGTACGAGAACGCCTTAACCATGGCCATGATCTTCACGCCGGGTTTTAACTTCGACCGGTAAAAGTTGAGGTTATGGAGCAGCGCGTTCAGGTTGATCTCCAACACCGTTTCGTGCGCCTTTTGCACCAGGGCGCGGCTGATGTTTTCGAAACCAAAGCTCCGCGAACCTTTGATCAGGATAGTTTCCTCCCTAAAGTTCAGGTTCCGCAGGTGGAGCAGCAACGCAGCCGTATCCGGGAAAAAGTGCTTTTGCGGCACATCGAAAAGATCCTGGTGCCTGCCCAAATCCGCGCCCACGCCGATAAATTTGCCGATCTTTTTCGTTTTGACCAGCGCGGCAACCTTCCGGTATAAAACGTCTTCCTTTAAACCAGACTGGAATATATCCGACAAGATCAGCGTCCGTTTTGCGTGCTGGTTCTGCTGGCTTAAAAAGTTCAGCGCGATCTCCAGCGATTCCACGTCCGAGTTATAGGAATCGTCGATCACCGAGCAATCGTTATTGCCCGTCTTTAGCTCCAGGCGCATGCTCACCGAAGTGAGGTGTTCAATGCGGTCGTCCGCAACCTCCGGGTCGTACCCCATGGCCAGCATCACGGCCCAGCAAACCGAAGCGTTTTCAACCGAAGCCTCGTCGGTAAACGGGATAAGGCATTCGATCTCGTTACCCTTGAACCGGCCGCGTAGGTAAAACTTCTTTTCGATAACCGTTTCGCTGAAAATATACAGGTCGGCCTGCTTAAATTTCCTGCTCCAGGTAAAGCTGTTTTTTGCGCTGATCTTTTTGCTGAACCTGGTCAGCTGGTCGTAATTATAAATAATAAGGCGGCAATTTTTAAACAGCTTTAGTTTTTCAAGGATCTTGTCGCCCGGCTTGGCAAAACCCTCGTCATGCGCCGTGCCGATATGTGTCAGCACCCCGACGGTCGGCTGGATGACGGCCTCCAGTTTCTTCATTTCGCCGGTGGTGGAAATGCCGGCCTCAAATATCCCCAGGTCGTTTTTTTCGTTGATCAGCCATATGGATAGCGGCACGCCGATCTGCGAGTTATAGCTCTTGGGATTGCGCACGATATTTTTATCGGGCGACAGCAGTTGGTACAGCCATTCCTTCACAATCGTTTTGCCGTTGCTCCCCGTTATACCAATCACCTCCAGGTTAAAGCGTTGGCGGTGATGCGCCGCCAGCGTTTGCAGCGCCGCCAAAACATCGTCCACCAGCAGCATATTCGCGTCGGGCATGGCTATTTCGGGCCCCTGCTTTACTACAAAATTGCGCACGCCCTCGGCATAAGCCGCCGCCACAAACTCGTGCCCGTTGCGCCGGCCGCTCAGGGCGAAAAACAAGCCCTCGGCGGCATTGCTGATGCGCCGGCTGTCAGTGATCAGGGTGCTGATGGAATAATCCTTTATAATGGCCCCATGGGCTTTAATGATCTTCTTAATTTCTTTTATGGCGTACTGAACGGGCATGCTACGAATTTGCCTATATTTTCAGACATACAAGAATTTTAACGAAGTTTGGTTTTATGGACGGCACAAAAATCAGCAAAATAACCGACGCGCAAACCGCCCGCGCCAAAGCCGAACATTATTGCGCGTACCAGGAACGCTCGCAGCAGGAAGTGCGCGATAAGCTGTATGAATGGGGCCTCAGAAGCAATGAGGTTGAAAGTTTGATCGGTGGCCTGATCGAAGACAATTTCTTAAACGAGGAGCGGTTTTCCAAAGCCTATGCGCTGGGCAAGTTTAGGCAGAAGGGGTGGGGGAAGGGCAAGATCAAGCAGGGGCTGAAGTTTAAGCGCGTGCCGGATGTGCTGATCAAAAAGGCGCTGTCGGCCATCCCGGGCGATGAATATATAGCCATGCTGCAAAAGGTGCTTACTAAAAAAGCGAAGCTGATTACCGAAAAAGAACCTTTTAAACGCGACTATAAGCTACGGCAATACGCACTGAGCCGCGGTTTTGAGAATGACTTGATCGGCGATATTTTGAGGGATAACGAGATGGGTTAACAAGGCTGCATTGATGCTCACACATACCCTTGGCGTGGGTTTACAAAGGTTTACACTATTTTAGGTGTTTTTACATATAAAATGTTGATTATCAAAATATTACTAAATTTTATTGGGTAAAAGTGTAAACCATAATATTCCCTTGTATGTCGGCCATACAGGCGCGCGCTCACGCCTGAAGTGGGAAAACATTAAGGGTCCAGTTTTTGGAGAAACTCATCTCTTGAAGTCACAAGGTAGTTGTGATATACCTCCTTTTCAAAATTATTCGTCATCGGTGCTTCGGACAATTTTTTAAAAATCGCCCGCCCCTCCTGCTGCCTGTTTAGCAGGATAAGAACTAATGCTTTGTAAGACATTGCATAACTGAATCCCCCATCGTTTTTGTCCATTTTACTTATCTGCTGATCGTACAAAGACAGTGCTTTTTGATAATAGGACTTGGCAGAGTCAATTTTGCCCGTTAATTCATAACATTCTCCGATACGGTACTCTACTTGTGCGCTGTCGTACGGATGCAGGTTCAACATTTTTTTCCCAGTAACGATAATGCTATCATAGCGTTTCAATTCTATTTCCCTTCCGAACTTCAATTCATAAGCGTCCCGGTAGGATATGTCAACTTTGATAGCTTTGTTAATTATATTGATCTTCTGGACTGCTAACTGTTTGCGTTCATTGTCTGTCATTCGCCTTTCTCCTTCCATTCCTAGGTTCATGGCTGAATCCAGCAATCTTGCTGCAAATGGTTTAGGTTCGCCCGGCATGCCGTTCCTGGGCTCAATTCCATATGTGGCGCTATCCACTTTTCTCACACTGTCTAGGAATTTAGCCTGCTGCTGTAAATAGTCCTTGGTGTGCAGCAATAGGCTCACCCTATATTCGTGTTGTCCAGAGCGGCGTAAAAAAACGCTTACTTTACGGTCCAAACCGATGTCTATTGGCCCAAGCATATCAGTTGAGTTATGCACTGTGGTATCATTCATAGTATACCCGCCTTCCATAGAACCTGTTATCGAGCTTGTACCAAAATAATACTTAATACTATCCAGATATTTTGAACTGGAAGTTGTGAAATCCATTGACACTTGCCACCCGGTTGACGTTATCCAAATCTCTTTAAAAGTATCATTCCTGCTTATGGAGTAGTTCTTAAGTATTAAGGTGTGCGGACTCATCCTGATGTATTGAGCGTGCGCAGTGTCAATCTTTGAAAAACTGCCTGTCGTTATTATTGTCCATAACGCAATATTTTTCTTAAGCAATAGAAAAAAATACGGCAGGTTATTCATTGAATATTCAAAAATATAACTTTTACTTTCGATTCTAAATGTACTCGGGGCCCGGTTGGATCGGGACATACCTCCGGCTAGCTGCAGGACGTTGCGGATAGCTGGTATTCGAAATTCTGTAACCCGTTAAAAATAAGGCTAAAAGTTTAAAAGGCAAAAATTTGAATTTATATCTTGCACAATATGCATTTCTATCTATATTTGCACTCCGCAAAAGCGAAAGTAGCTCAGTTGGTAGAGCACGACCTTGCCAAGGTCGGGGTCGCGAGTTCGAATCTCGTCTTTCGCTCAAATCCCTTCCACAAGAAGGGATTTATTGTTAAAAGGTTATATCCCGAATTATTCGGGACAAACAACCGCTCGGGTGGTGGAACTGGTAGACACGCAGGACTTAAAATCCTGTGCCCGTCAAAGGCGTGCGGGTTCGATTCCCGCCCCGAGTACACATGGGATTTATAGACAAATCCGATGGAGGCTCCTCGATTTCGAGGAGCCTTTTTTCTTTGATTTTCAGGTAATTATGAGCGAAGCCTGGATTTATCGTGGGTGTTCGACACTGCCCATCTTTATATGTGAGAGGATGTTTGAACACCTCTCGAATTAAAGAATGCTGGTCTAAAATTTCAGCTTTTTCAAAGATGCCTGGAATGTCTGACAATACCGGTAATAACTCCAAAGCCTTCTTCCACCTTTCTTTTTGATCAGAATTTAATTTTTGAATTTCACTCACTAAAAACGCTCTATCACCTGCAAATTTTCCGAACCACTTTTTATATGTAGCAGGCTCAATTTCATCATTCATCATCTTTTCTTCCAGCCGTTCGATTTTTATTTCAAGTTCGGATAGTGCTCCTCGTTTTTCACCTATGTCATCAGCAATGTGCTTCAATGCCATCTCAATTGATTTCTTGCTGTTATCCTGAATATATTTAATTTGCTTCGCGCTGAAACTCAATAAAGCTAAAATTTCATTCCAATCCCGATGCAATTCTATTGCGGAAATATTGAGAGAATGATGTTTAGTACACCTGTAATATAAATAGTATTGCTTTTTGCCTTTACTCCATCCGGTAGTCATGCTCAGCCCACAAGTACATTTTAATATACCTCTAAGCGGTACTTCTTCCTTTGCTCGGGATTTGGACGGGCGTTTATTGCCTAACATTTGCTGAACGAGCCAAAAATCCGCCTCGGTTATAATACCTGTATGTTTGCCGGTGACATATCGTTCCGGTGAATTTTTATAGGCTGGAACTCTTATTAACCCAGCATATACACAATTGCTCAATATTCGAACAATAGCACTATTTCCATTGACAGTAAAACCAAGAGCCTTTACTTCGTTATGAATTACAAAGGCTTGTTTCCCATCTAAATAATCAGCAAATATTTTTTTAACGATATTGGATTTCTCTTCCTCAATTATAATAATACCCTTGCCATTTTCATCGCGCGCATTTTTGTAACCGAATGGAGCAAAGTTGACGAAGCGACCACTTTCAACAGCGTGCCGTACCCCCATTTTAACCCTTTTCCTGATTCGGAATAGTTCTTCGTTTGCAACAAGGTATTTAAAAGCCCTCTGCATGAACACTGATGGGTCAGATGTATCTAAATCCAGTGGCTCATTGGTCGCTAATACCTTGATACCGTATTTTTTCTGTAAACTGTCGATTTTAGTTAACGCTTCAGACAGGTTCCTACTAAATCGATCATGATCCATTACAACAAGATATTCTACTTGTCTTTTATGCTTTTTGATAAAATTCTCCAACGCAATGTAATTCGGCCTATCGAACGTATAACTGCTTTTACCATTGTCCTGAAAGATTTCTAATACTTCAACCTGATTGCGGGCACAATAATCTCTAATGCTCTTTTCCTGGTACTCCAAAGAATATTGGGACTGATCTTTTATGCTTAACCGTATATAACCAATTGCACTCATAATATCTCCTTTAAAATGATTTTAACCACGATTTCTACTACTAAATTTAGCATTTTTTCTTCACTTCCAGCGTAAATTAAGGGCTTTTTTTTATTGTATTTATCTATATTATCCGCCTTCACAAATAAGCTATCTGTAACTGGAATAGGCTTCCTTTTCGCTTTTCTTTTATCATCTATTGCATCCATTTTCCGCGCTTTTTGGATGCAATTCTATTTTTAAATAGAAATGATATTACAAGAAACCACAGTACTACTCTAAAAACAATGTCCAAATCTGAAATAAATATAGGCGAGTATTATTAGTGCTATATTTATAAACCTAAATATCATACACGTGCGATGAAATGAATACTAAAGTAAGAGAATACCTAATAAATACTGCCAGGACAAAAGACAAGTTTGTATTTTATAGCGATGTTGTTAAGGATTGTAATTTGGGATTTAATCTTGATACCAAATATGGCCAGCATCAGTTGAGTGAAGTTTTGGGAGATGTATCTACTTATGAATATAAACAACACAGGCCTTTGATTAGCTCACTGGCGATTTATAAAAATGAAAGGGTAAATGATCACGGCGAGGGTTTTTATAAATTGGCTCAACAGTTAGGCAAAGGTAAAGCCAAGGAATTACGGGAAAGACTATATGCCTTTGAAGAGGCAGCCGAGTGCCGAGTGTATTGGCAAAACGAAGATCATTATAGCTTATATGGGAATATTGATGTGATAGATACACCTGGAAACAAGCCGGAATTTTTCACTCAAGCAGAAATTGATTTTTTTAAGAAATGGCAATACCGTTCTTATAACCCCAAATTGAATGAGCATATAAATGCTAAAAATCACCTAATGAATACTGTTTGGCAAAAAAGTATTTATTTAGGCCAGCAACTTGTCAATACATTAGAAGGGTTTCAATCGGCAGGAAAAAAATATTGGAGCCAACGAGGATGGACTGAAAGTGACGGCATAAATGTACAAGCCGCGATTTTTAAACCTTATACCTGGATAAAAGTATATCGCAATACCGATAAGGGTAAAGATATATTTTTCACATTTGGGATTGATGTACATCCTAATACGGATGCTTTTGTCTATAAAATTGATTGCCAACGGACCAGGGATTCAAAACTGAATAATCAGCAAATAAATTTGTTCGATAATCTAATTCCGAATGCCGCAAAATGGAACTCTATTCCGTTTCCCGAACTCCTTTCCGGTAATTGGGATGTTTTGATCGCTACATGCAATGATTTCATAAACACTTATATAAATCAATATGATGCGGTTGTAAGTTCGCTTTGGGGCGCTGAAATCCCACCTGATCTATTCAAAAACACGTTGGTTTGGAGAGACAAACCTAAGAACGGCCTTTCAGAAGTTCCAAATAAAACAAAGACATTTCAAGGAATTGAGGTTGATTTCCAAGAACGAGCCGAAGAACAAAAAGACTTGGGCGACGCTGGCGAAGCATTAGTTAAAGCAAGCGAAATAAAATGGCTAAAGTGGAAAAACCGCAATGACTTAGCTCTGAAAGTTGAAATTGTTAAAGATGGCAAAGGTTATGACGTGCTTTCTTTTGATGAATTAGGTAACAATAAATATATAGAAGTAAAAACCACAACTGGCAACGAATATGCTCCTTTTTACCTAAGCGATAATGAGGTTGAATTTATGCGCAGGTATAAAAATCAGTACCATATTTATCGCATATTCAGATATGATGCTGAAAACAACTTCGGTGAATGCTATGCGATTTCCAGCAATGTGGAAGAACAATTACTACTAAAGCCAATAAGTTATCAGGTTTATCTAAAAAAAGACTCTTAGAGTAATGCGTTAACAGATAGCGACTTTAAGAGGTGTTAAGTGGTTTTAACACCTCTTAAAAAAGTATTCACTAAATCACAATTTTTAATCTTTTATTTTCTTTGTCTTTGCCCAGGATATAAAATTCAAAATCTTCAGGACTTATTCCGATCATGTTGTAAATATCTTCCCTCTTATATTCAAGTTCTTCACCATATATTTTTATAATTTGAGCAAGTATCAAAGGAGCATCCAAATCAACATCAGAGCTTTCTTGTCTTCTCTCGCCGTATCTACTTAATTCAATCATCATAAAAGTATATTTTGATTGATCTATAAATTTCAAATCATAGGCACGTCTTATCAAAGCTGATTTTGCAACTTTCCAATATGGCTTCAAATCACTTAATAAGCTATATCTAAATCGTATTAAATCTCTGCGGATTTCAAACTCCGGCATTAAAAATTCGGAAGCAAATCTATCAGCCTCATTTTCAACATCGCGGTTAGGGTCAATAATAGGAGAATATGGAAGGTGCATTATACCATGCCCAAATTCATGTGCTATGGTAAATCGTTTACGATAGTTGGGCAAACTATCATTTACAACGATAATCCTTTGGCCTGAATAGGTAACAATGGTAGTCCCGTCAAACTTTTCCGGTGCCTGCTTTAGAAAATAAACTAATATGCCATGTTTTTCTATAATCCTTACCAACTTGTCAATCGGACCTTTTGGCAAACCCATGAAATACCTTATTTTCCTCGCAATTTCTTCGGGTGTATTGTTTCCCTCAACTTCAATCGAAGGAAGAGATAAATCCGGTATATCAACGTCATTCAATAACTGTTCGAGCCATATTCTAATAATATCAAAATTGGCTTCAAGTTTTATCAGTTCTTTTTTGGGCATGGTGACCCTCTTTCGGTAAAAATATTCAGCAGTATCAGTAAAAAGCTTGTTATAGCTAAAAAATGATACTGGAAAATTCAAAACATTGGAAATGTTCTCCAGTGTTTCGTTAGGAATTGGCAAAAGTCCCTTTTCCATTCTTGAATAATATCCCTGACTTAAATTAGGAACTTTTTTCACCAATTCCGATTGTGTAATGCCCCTTGCCTCACGAGCAAGTGACAACATTCTGAAATTGATTTCCATCATCTGTTGTTTATCATAATGTACAGAAACGCATCACTGCGCATCTCAAATATATTAGGTAGGTGAATTTGTTATTTTTCTACTTGTTCTTCAGTTTTTACTTTTGGACGAACAAGGATTGGCGCTTCATCATCAGAAGTAATATTAAATAATTCCAATGGTGTTAAACCAGTATCAAATGTACGCAGGTCTGAAACCCAAATTACACTCCCATTAGATATATAAACGGCGCATATTCTTTTTAATTCTTCCCAAGAAGCATTCGGGATGTATCCGACAAATATGATAGGTATTTCCGGAAAGTCTAATGAAAGCTGAGAGAGAATTTTTCTCACACTCTTGGTGTTTATATGCATAGGCATGAATCTATTGCTAAGCTTTTTAAATAGTACGATATACTTTCCTACTTTTTCAAAATAAAATCGCTTAGAAAGGGTGTCTTTCATTCGTTCAGGAAAATGCTCAAATAAAAGCCCCCTAATATTCTCATTCATTCGGTTTGCTTTGGTATTTCTGTTTTGATAACTCGGATGCTTAGATCCTAAATCATCTTTCATCATTTGCAAAGCCTGCTCCTGTATTTGCAGAAAGGCAGGTAATTCCGTTGCCATTTCACTTTCAAAGTCCTGTTGAGCCGATAATCCCGAAAAATAGCTGCCTCTTTTTTGTTGCCCCGGCTGTTCTTGTAAATTCGTATTCATGTGCTAAATTATTATGTAAATAATGGCATTTACAGCTTTAGCTATGAATGCTTTCCCTTAAACACTACAAACATAAATAATTTTTATATAAAAGTTGTAAATAATTTTCAACATAAAGTTGTATTTTTTATTGAGTAGTTGAGTCTGAATAATTTTACAGTACTACTGAACATTACCCCATTCTCAAAATCCATGCTATCCACCTTTGTTCATCAAATCGATAGCAATGGAAACAAACAACAACCTCAAAGGCCGCAAATTCAATGGCCAATACTATCCCAAGATTAAACGCATCCGGCAAGAGCCACGGCAAAAGATACGCCAGCTATTAAGGTCATTTATTCCACTTAACAAACCGGAAACAGGTCATAAACATTCCGGCCAAAATTGACCACCGACAAACTCAATTAAAACCATTAACCAAACTGCGCAGCAGTTTCGCAAGGCCAGTTCTGCATTCGACAGAATGCAGCAAGATGGATTTTCGTATACGAAAATCATCTTGCCGCCCTTACGGTCGGGACTTCGCTCGGAACTCGCGAAGTCTGGAACTCTCTTAAATGTACGTTATGCCACGTAAAAAACTCGAAAACCCTGAAGACATATTAAGTCAGCCCATTATTGTGCGGGTAACTGAAAAAGTTTTTAAAAAGTTGGAAAAAATACAGCAGGAAAGCGGCTGCCAAAGCATAGGCGAAGTGGCACGAATGATATTATCCGGCGAAACAATCAATTGTTTTTATAAGGATGTGTCATTAAATGCCCCTATGGAGGAAATGGCTTTGATAAGGAAAGAATTGAAAGCCATCGGCATCAATATCAATCAGCAGACGAAATTCTTTCATATGAGTAAGTCGGAAGCACAGCGTGCATTTTTTACGCTCAAAACGTCAGAGCTATATAAAAAGGTCGGCGGCAAGGTTGAGGAATTACTAACCATCATTAACCACTTAGCTGAAAAATGGTTGCACGTTTCGTGAACGGGAAAAATATCAGGGGTATGTTGCATTACAACGAAAACAAGGTAGCAGCCGGTGAAGCCAGGCTATTGCTGGCCAGCGGCTTTGCAGGTGATATTGACAAGTTTAACCTGGAGCAAAAATTACAACGTTTTGAGCATTTAACCATGCGGAATACCAGGGTTAAGACCAACGCGGTACATATCACCCTCAATTTTGATGAACAGGATAAACTAAGCAACGAACAAATACAGCAAATCACCCTATCCTATATGGAAAGGATTGGCTTTGGTGACCAACCTTACTTGGTTTATAAACATAATGATGCCGCACATACGCATGTTCATATTGCCACCATCAATATCAAACCGGACAGCAGCCGTATTGATACGCACGGTATTGGTTGGAAATTATCCGAACCGGCCCGAATAGCACTGGAAAAGGAATTTGATTTGGTACAGGCGAAAGGTCGAAGAAACAGCAACACCTTAAATATCAAACCCGCCAATTTGGAGAAAGCCATCTACGGCAAAACACCTACTAAAAGGACTATCACCAATATTGTAAATGCTGTAATCGGCAGCTACAAATTTACCTCACTGGCTGAATTTAACGCTATACTCAAACAGTTTAACGTCATAGCCGACCGGGGCGGCGAAAATACGCTAATGCGGGAAAAAGGCGGGTTAATATATAGTCTTATTAATGACAAAGGCGAACAGGTGGGCATACCCATAAAGGCAAGTGCCATCTATAACAAACCCACTTTGACCAATTTGCAAAAAGAGTTTGATAAGAATATTGAAAGGCGCAAGCAATATAAAGACCCGCTGAAAGAAGCCATCGAAAGGGTATTTAAGCAATACGATGCGATTACTAAAAACACTTTCATCGCCGAACTGCAAAAGCAGCATATCAATGTTGTTTTCCGCATGAATGAGCAGGGTTATACCTATGGTATCACTTATATCGACAATCACAATAAAACGGTACTCAACGGTAGTGATTTAGGCAAGGCTTATAGCGCCAAAGCCATTTTGGATAGGTTCAGCACCAAAGATAAACAGGTAAAACCCGAGTTAAAAAAAGAACATAAACCAACACTGAAGCGTAACGCGCCAAATACAACTCAACAGCCAAAAACCTACCTCAAACCACCACAACAAACTAATTATTTATCGATGGCCCTGGCTAAATACCAGCCGGAAGCCGCGCCAAGCGGGCCGCGAAAAAAGAAAAAAAGAAGATCAAAAGAAAAGGAACAAGACCAGGGACTGGATTTATAAATATCAGGAGGGATTACAATGCACACCGGAGAAGATACACAAGGGCTAAGAAAGATCATTGACTTTACAAGGCTTATCAGCATTTTTATATTGGCTATACATTTTTACATCTGTTGCTACCAAGCATTTGCCCAATGGCACTGGACAGCAAATATCACCGACCGAATTATCGCCAATATTGCCAAAACAGGTTTATTCAATAACTGGTGGAAACCCAAACTGGCGGCACTGCTTTGCCTGTTTATTTCTTTGGTTGGTGTCAAAGGCAAAAAAGATGAAAAGATCAATTATAAAAGCATTACAGCCTATCTCCTTACTGGCCTGCTTATTTACTGGATAAGCATCCTATGCTTTTACCTGCATACAGACTTGAAGTTGATTGCAATCGGTTATATGGTACTAACTGGTATTGGCTATTTATTAATGGTCACAGGTGGCACCTGGTTATCACGATTGCTGAAAGAAAAGCTGAATAAGGACATTTTTAACAGCGAAAATGAAACTTTTCCCCAGGAAGAAAGAAAACTTGAAAATGAGTATTCAATCAACTTGCCCGCTAAATATAACCTTAAAGGCAAAACAAGGGATAGCTGGATAAATTTCATCAATCCCTTTCGTGGCCTATTGGTGGCAGGTACACCCGGCGCAGGTAAATCTTATTTTGTTATTAGACATATTATAGATCAGCATATTAAAAAAGGTTTCTCCATGTTTTTATATGATTTTAAATACGATGATCTTTCCAAAATAGCCTACAACAAGCTATTACAGTACAAAGGCAACTACAAGACCAAGCCGGCTTTTTATGTTATCAATTTTGACGATCTAAACCATACCCACCGATGTAACCCACTTGACCCAGGCAGTATGAATGATATAACCGATGCGACCGAAGCAAGCCGGACAATTATGTTGGGTTTAAATAGGGAATGGATAAAAAAACAAGGTGATTTTTTTGTCGAAAGCCCGATTAACTTTTTAACTGCTATCATTTGGTATTTACGCAAATACGAAGACGGCAAATATTGTACCCTGCCGCATGTAATTGAATTGATGCAGGCTGATTATGACCGCTTATTTTCAGTATTGTTAAAACAGCCTGAAATAACTGCTTTAATTAATCCTTTTATATCCGCGTATAACAATAATGCTAAAGCACAATTAGAGGGGCAGGTTGCCAGCGCCAAAATTGGGTTGGCAAGACTGGCTTCGCCGCAATTATATTATGTGCTGTCCGGCAATGATTTTTCCTTAGATGTAAACAATCCGAATGAGCCGAAAATCATTTGTGTAGGCAACAACCCGCAGAAACTGCAAATCTACGGTGCGGTATTATCCTTGTATATATCCCGTATGATTAAGTTGGTCAACCGCAAGGGCCAGTTAAAAAGCAGCCTGATCTTTGATGAGTTTCCGACTATCTTTTTTAATAACATGGACAGCCTGATCGCTACGGCGCGTTCCAATAAGGTTGCTACCACTTTAGCAGTACAGGATTTCAGCCAGTTAAAGAAAGACTATGGTGCGGAACAAGCAGATGTCATTACCGGCATAGTGGGTAATGTTATTAGCGGACAGGTAAGTGGCGATACAGCAAAAACCTTAGCAGATAACTTTGGTAAAATTGTGCAGGATAAGAACAGTTTGACCATTAACAGCGGCGATACCTCTTTTTCCAAAGCAACCCAACTGGATTATGCCATTCCTGCTTCAAAAATAGCAGCACTTTCGTCTGGTGAGTTTGTCGGAATGGTGTCGGACAATCCCGAACAAAAGATTGCCCTTAAAATGTTTCATAGTGCCGTTCAGAACGACCATGAAGCAATGGCCAAAGAGGAGGCAGCCTTTAAACCTATACCCATCGTTAGCTATGTGAGTGAGGAAACCGTGACAGAAACCTACACCCAAATAAAGGACGAGATCGCCGGATTATTTAAAAGTGAACTTTCGGACTTGGATAAGGAAGATGACACAGCGATGCCGGAAGCAGGTATGGAGGCCAATATTTCAAACCCGACTGAAAAACAACTTAGTAAAAAACAGCGCAGGCAGATGAACAAGAGAAGTCGTCAAGGAAATAGAGAAAATTTACGTAAATCAAAGCAAGGAGCCGACAATCAGGCTACAGTGCGTAATGATAAATCAATATCTCCTATTAAAAATGATGATATGGAACAATCATTGTCAATGTAATTTACCGTCGATTTTTTATTCTATTAGCAAATATCTTTAAGACCTGTTTGCGGGTGAAAAGCAACCAAATTATCCGGTTTAAACTTCATACGGATGCTATCGTCCCGCTTCTGTTGGGCGGTAGATTGTAGATCTTCGATAGTACGACTACGGATAATACCGTTATGAACATTAACAATATTCAATTGGATATAAGGTGCAAATTGCAAAGTAATACTCTTACGTATTTGTGTTAAGTCGCTTTGATGGCCGGGTACGAGCAGTTGAAACATCAAATTACCCACATTAAGGCAGAACAAGTGCTGCGGAAATTGCGGGTCAATGTTCTCACTTCGTTTTAAATATAATTGTGCGAATGGCCGGGCAAGTATGATATCTGTTTCTACTACACACACTTTCTTTAAATAATTTAATTCTTGATAGTTTTCAGCGTCCAATAAAATTTTAAAAGCCATTTCGTAATTAGCAATATCCGGTTGAGGTAATATTCCCAGGGCCATTTTAAGTAAAGCCCGATAAACGTATTCAGGACGGAATAATTGAGATTCAATTACAACTTTAATTTCACCAGCATTGATATTCACATCAAAATCGGTGGTCGCTTCCTTCTTTTTATAAAGATGAATAATTTCGTTAGAATACTTTTTAATTCCAATATTTCCGTTAGCTGATTCGAAAGACGGCGCTTTACGATCATTAAGCAGGTGGTTGAAAGTTCGAGACGTCCCGAAGTAAGCCGCCAAATCACTTTCATAGCGTTTGAATAATTGGTTACATTCGTCACATTCATCGATTGAATAGTAGCCATTGTTACCAATCAGTTTTGAAATTAGATGCGTATCCTGGTTAAAAGTAGTCTGGGTGCGATCCTTTTTGCAAAAACGACAAGTAGCAGTACAATTTTTTAATTTTTTTGCCTCTCTTAAATTCTCTTCCAATGAGCCTTGATAGACATAGGGCTCGTATACCTCCATAAATGCCTCTGCTAAGCCTCGTTCTTCTTCGGCTATATATACGCGAATCGTTTCCATCTTATGATCAAATTTACCCAAATTATCTAAAATTTCTACCCTTTGAAAGCCACCTTGCCAAGTTGCAGTCTTTCATAATTTTTCAATTACAATATGGCCTTGGTTTTATTATCTTCGTCAGTCATACCAAACAGTTTACTTAACGAATGTCAGAAGATCAAAAAAAACAACTTGAACAGCAACTATGGAACATAGCTAATACCCTCCGCGGTAAAATGGATGCTGATGAATTTCGGGATTATATATTAGGATTTATATTCTACAAGTACCTTTCTGAAAAAATGCACCTCTATGCCAATGAGATATTAAAAGAAGATCGCATAAAATATGAAGATATAAAAGAAGGCACTAAAGATGGTGATGCCTACTTAATGGCTATCAAGGAAGAAGCCCTTATAAAACTTGGCTATTTTTTAAAGCCGTCGGAATTATTTAGTGAAATTGCCAAGAGAGGGAATGCTGATGCCGAAGATGATGAAGCCGCAGTAAAAAGTAATTTCATATTAGAAGATCTTGCTAAAATATTAAACAGTATTGAGCAGAGTACAATGGGTACGGACAGCGAAGATGAGTTTGATAACTTGTTTGAGGACCTTGACCTTACTTCCACCAAACTTGGCCGTACAGAATCAGCAAAGAATGCCTTGATTTCTAAAGTGTTAGCTCACCTCAATAAAATTGATTTTAAATTAGAGGACGCTAATTCTGATGTTTTGGGTGATGCTTATGAATACCTTATTGGCAAATTTGCGAGTGGTGCGGGTAAAAAAGCCGGTGAGTTTTATACACCTCAAGAAGTATCAAAAGTTTTAGCGAAGCTGGTAACCACCGGTAAAAGCAAGCTTAAATCTGTTTACGATCCAACTTGTGGCTCCGGCTCACTATTATTACGAGTATCTAAAGAGGTTACGGAAGTGGGTAAGTTTTATGGACAAGAATTAAATCGTACAACCTACAATTTGGCGAGAATGAATATGATTTTGCATGATGTGCATTATCGTAGATTTGATATTCGGCAAGAAGATACATTAGAACAACCTCAACACATAAATGAAAGATTTGAGGCAATTGTAGCCAATCCTCCATTTTCCGCTAAATGGAGTGCAAGTCCATTACATATGAGCGATGACCGTTTTAGCCAATATGGCAAGTTGGCACCAGCGAGTAAAGCGGATTTTGCTTTTGTTCAACATATGATTTTCCATTTAGCAGAGAATGGAGCAATGGCGATTGTTTTACCACACGGTGCGTTATTTAGAGGGGGCTCGGAACTTCACATTAGGCAATATTTGATTGAAGATAGAAATTATATTGATGCAGTAATTGGCTTGCCTGCTAATATATTTTACGGTACCGATATACCTACGTGTATTTTAGTGTTAAAGAAATGCAGAGAAAATCCTAATAATATTCTATTTATTGATGCAAGTCAGCATTACGAAAAAGCGAGTCAAAATTACTTACGCGATGAAGATATAGAACATATTGTAAATATATATAGAGAGAGAACTGTTGAAAATCGATTTAGTTATTTAGCTGATTTAAAAGAAATTAAAGAAAATAATTATAATCTCAATATTCCAGGATATGTAGATACATCAGAAGAAGAAGAAAGCATCGATTTAGAAAAAGTCATTGAAGAATTAGCGCAATTGGAAAATGATATTAATAAAAATGACATTGTGATTAATGACTTTTGTAGGCAATTAAATATCAGCATTCTAAGTTAATGGAATATACAGAAAAAACTCCAAAAGTACGTTTTCCCGAGTTTCAAGAAAGATGGTTTATTGAACGTGTAGAAAAAGTGGTTGATAGAATCTCAATTCCAGTCGAAGTCAATAAAACTGAATTATATACCCAAATAGGAATTAGGTCACATGGTAAGGGGATTTTCCACAAAGAGCCAGTCAGCGGTGAATCTTTAGGAAATAAAAGAGTTTATTGGATAGTAGAAGATGCACTTATTTTGAATATTGTTTTCGCATGGGAACAAGCGGTGGCAAAAACATCAAAGGAAGAAAATGGGATGATTGCGTCCCATCGTTTTCCTATGTATAAGGCAAAGGAACAAAAATTAAACATAGATTATTTACTACTCCTATTTTTGACAGTTCGTGGTAAAAAATTGCTGTCATTGGCTTCTCCCGGAGGTGCTGGCCGTAATAAAACATTAGGACAAAAAGAATTTGAAAAGTTAAAAATCTTTCTTCCTCCTTTTCCGGAACAAAACAAAATCTCTTATTGCTTAACTACTTTAAGTAATAATATTCAATCGTTAGAACAAAAGAAAAAACTCTTAGAAAGATATAAAGAGGGTATTATGCAAAAGATTTTCAATCTGGAAATTAGATTCAAGTCCGAATTACATATTGATTACCCTGATTGGAAATCTCAAAAGTTAAAAGAAGTTTTTCGAGAGCGAAAAGTTAGAAATAAAAATTCCGAGTTTAACGAAGTTTTTTCGGTTACCAAAAGTAAAGGGATTGTTAACCAAATCGAACATTTAGGACGATCTTATGCTTCGAGTGATATAACTAATTACAAAACCGTTTTTCCTGGGGACGTAGTATATACTAAGAGCCCAACAAGTAATTTCCCATTTGGAATAATTAAACAGAATAAAACTGACCGAACCGGCGTGGTTTCTGTTTTGTATGGCGTTTTTATTCCTTCAAATATATATGTAGGAGAACTCATAGATTCATACTTTTCCTCTTGGAAAAAGACTTATAACTACCTAAATCCGATAGTTCATAAGGGAGCCAAAAACACGATGAATATAGGTAATGATGATTTTTTAAATGGTAAAGAGATCTTTCTACCATCGTCTATTGACGAGATGATTAAGATTAATAACTTCTTTAAAGCATTGGATAAAAAAATCGCCCAGGTTGATGTTCAATTATTAAAAAATCAACAATTGAAAAAAGGCTTTTTGCAAAAAATGTTCATTTAATAAAATATTGTGAGTACGCAGCCCGAACAGGTATTAGAAAATAATTTGATAGCACAGTTAACTACTTTAGGCTATAGCGTTGCTATTATTAAGGATGAAGCTGATTTATTAGAAAACCTAAAAAGTCAATTAGAATTCCACAATCAGATTTTAATATCAGAAAAGGAGTTTGATAAAATACTCAATCACCTTAATAAAGGCAATGTGTTTGAACGTGCTAAAATTTTGCGTGATAAGGTACAATACACTAAAGATAACGGTGATAGCGCCTATATTGAATTTATAAATCAAGAGCATTGGTGCCAAAATCAATTCCAGGTTACCCAACAGGTCAGTATGGAGGGCTCTTATAAAAATCGTTATGATGTAACATTGTTGGTTAACGGTTTGCCTTTAGTACAAATTGAACTTAAACGCCGAGGATTAGAACTTAAAGAAGCTTTTAACCAAACCAACCGTTATCACAGGCACAGCTACGGCGCATCCAATGGTTTGTTTTTATATATTCAGTTGTTTGTAATCAGCAATGGCGTTAATACCAAATATTACGCTAATAATGCACATCAGTCATTCAAACAAACTTTCTACTGGTCGGATAAGGAAAATAAAGTCATTACCCAATTAGAGCAATTTACTAAGGAATTTTTGGAGCCGTGCCATGTTTCTAAAATGATTACCCGATACACCGTGCTCAATGAGGCCCAAAAAATCCTAATGATCTTACGTCCGTATCAATACTACGCTTCTGAAGCTATTATTGACCGGATAAAAACGACGACTAAAAACGGTTATATATGGCATACCACAGGCTCGGGCAAAACCCTAACATCTTTTAAAGCCAGTCAGCTTCTAATTAAGCTTCCACAGGTTTACAAGGTGGTTTTCGTGGTTGACCGGAAAGACCTGGATTACCAAACCACCAAAGAGTTTAACAGCTTTAGTAAAGGCAGTATTGATGGCACTGATAATACACATGCTTTAGTAAAACAGTTAGGTGACGATACCAAACTGATTGTAACAACAATCCAAAAACTAAATACTGCGATCAGTAAACAAGGGTATTTAAGCAGGATGGAAAAGCTGAAGGACAAACGCATTGTTTTTATTTTCGACGAGTGTCATCGTAGCCAGTTTGGTGAAACGCATAACCGTATAAAGGCATTCTTCAATAACCATCAGCTATTTGGCTTTACGGGCACCCCTATTTTTGCGGATAATGCCGTTAAAAATGAATTAGGCAAACGCACTACAAAGGAACTTTTTGATGACTGCCTGCATAAATATGTAATAACCGATGCCATTAAGGACGAAAATGTATTAAAGTTTTCGGTTGAGTATGTAGGCCGTTATCAGCAAAAGGAGGACAGCAAAAACAATATTGATATTAAGGTTGAAGATATTGACACAAAGGAGTTATTAGAATCGCCGGACAGATTAAATAAGATCACCAATTATATACTCGAAAATCACGACAGGAAAACATATAGCCGGTCGTTCACTGGCATGTTTTGCGTAAGCAGCGTTGATACACTGATAAAATATTACGAATTGTTTAAAGCCAAGAAAATAGCCGGTGAACATCATTTGCGTATTGCTACGATATTTTCTTATGGTGCAAATGAAGATGATAAGGATGCCAACGGTTTTATACCTGATGCTGAACTGGAAATAAGCGACACTGCCCCCATCAACAAACATACCCGCGAAAAACTGGATGAATTTATTGCAGATTATAATGTAATGTTTGGCACTAAGTTTTCTACAAAGGATAGCCAGTCTTTTTACAATTATTATAATGACATTGCTAAAAGGGTTAAAAACAAGGAAGTAGATATTTTACTGGTAGTGAATATGTTTTTAACAGGTTTCGATAGCAAATACCTCAATACCTTGTATGTAGATAAAAATCTGAAGTATCATGGCCTTATACAGGCATATTCACGTACTAACCGTATTTTAAACGAACAAAAATCCCAGGGTAACATTATTGCTTTCCGCAATCTAAAAACCGCTACTGATGAAGCCATAACATTGTTTTCAAACAAAGATGCTATTGATGTTATCATTATGCAGCCTATTGAGGATTATATTGCATTGTTTGATAAGGGCGTTGATGAATTGTATGCTATAACCCCAACTGTAGATAGTGTAAACGACCTGCAAAATGAAGATGAGGAGTTAGCTTTTGTCAAAGCCTTTAGGGAACTAATGCGTATAAAGAACATCCTGGCCACTTTCGCGGATTTTAACTTTGATAGCCTGGCCATGAGCGAGCAAACATTTAATGACTATCGCAGTAAGTACCTCGACCTGTACGACAAGGTAAAAACCGATAATACCATAGAAAAAGTTTCTATTCTAAATGATGTTGATTTTGAACTGGAATTAATCCACCGTGATGAAATCAATGTTATTTACATATTAAAGCTGTTAGCTAAACTAAAATCAGGGACAAAAGAAGAACAAGATCAGCAACGAAAAGCAATTTTGGATTTATTGACCGGTGAAGTTCAATTACGATCTAAAAAGGAATTAATTGAAAAATTTATCAATGAAAACCTGCCGCTAATAAATGATGCTGAAGATATACCAGCAGCATTTGACGCTTTTGTAGATGCTGAAAAGCAAAAAGCATTAGCCGAATTGTGCAAAGAGGAAGGATTAATCCCGGAAAAGTTGAACGAAATTATAGGTAATTACTTGTTTACTGAACGGAAGCCATTGCGCGATGATATATTTAACATCCTTATAGAAAAGCCAAAGCTACTTGAACGAAAAATTGTTGTGGAACGGGTTATCGAAAAGGTGCTTAAATTTATAGATACTTATATTAACGGTTTGCCGGATAATGAACTGGTTTAATATTTTATCCAACAGGCATTAACTCGCCTTTTTTGATGCTTTCCAAAAGACCTAAAAGTGCTTCATCTTTTTTATGGTCAAGAGGAAAAGTAGCTAAGTGTTGTTCGGAGGTGGTTAATGTTTCTGCAAGTGAACGTATTTTGCTAAGTGCAGATACAGCCAAAAATATAGGCTATTACACTATATACCGTTGGAAGTGACTCCAAATTAATCAATTTGTCCTGTAAGATTATTCAGTTTCAGGATATTGTTTATTTCATCGTCAATAATCAAAACGCCTCTTAACCTTTCAGGATTTCCAGCCCAATTTACAATAGCACGGCTATCTGATTTGTTGATTTTTTCGCACACGGATGCATATTTTTTATTTGCCCGGTTCTCAAATTCAATTTTGATTTCTTCGGGAACATTTTCAGCTTGGTATTCAAAATTTAATTTGCACATTTTAAGTTATTTAATCTTAACAAAGATAAATTTATTCCACAGGTTTAGTATCTAAAAACTAAACCATTATGACCGTCGACCGGAGCGAAGCACGTGGTGTAATGCCGCCGCCGCCCTCAATACCGGGTAATAAATAGACACGGAAATATCCATTATTGATGTTGCAATACTATTTAATCAACTGCTTTTTAAAACAGTTCTATCAAGATATTGGCAATATTCATTTACATCGTCCATAAACGATAGGATCGCTTCGTAAAATAGTAACATATCTTTTATTTCTTCTCGTTCTACATACTCTGCCGAATTGAAAACCCAGCCACGGTATAAATCCCATATCACTTCTTTTATATTTTCTTGCGAATAGTTTATAAAAAAGTACCTCATGGCCAATTGCAGGTCCCTAACTTGGCTTGGTGACAGTTCTTTAAATTCTTGATCGGTATTATTTTCCATGTCTAATTCACTTAAATTATATCGTTTAAAATCATTTCAAAGCTATACGGAACAGCCTTTTTGGTTTTAGGGTTTGTATATAACACCAAATAAAATGAACTAACCTTTGCAAGGAACGTATCATGAAATTCTGTAAAATGTTCTTTAAGTATGGTTAACCTTTTGTTGTTGGATAACACCCACATCAGCAAGTTATCATCCTGAACCGATGGCATGAGATAACATAACTCCGTAATGTCGTCAAATACAAACAGATGCGGTTTGTAGTTAAATTTCAGTGGCTTATCATTGACCGAAACTATTACAGCGAATGAGAAATGATCCTGGTGAAATTTTAAGGCGAAGCTTAAAACAGGCCTTTTCAAACTATATCTACAATCTCTTATATCAGTTTTACGGGGCTTGTCTTTTAAATATTTCAGCCAGTACGTATAGTAGCCGTAAATATATTGCTCATTCAGAAGCAAAGGGATTGCCTGCTCCCATAGAGTAAGTATATTCTGCTTTAGGTTGAGCAATTCATTCCTTTTTTCCTGACCGTCGAGATTGTCATAAGTTTTTGCAATATCATATTGCTTAAAACCAATATCGTTAAGGAGTTCCTGATTTGAAGTATAGGTAATATTTTGAATAGGTTTATCTGCTCTACCGAATTGCATAAAGCTTACCATCTCCTCGTTATTCTTACTTGTCAACCCTAAGCATGGAATTAGAACAGGTAAAAACAAATTTCCATAATTGCCCACATTATAAGCCAAACAATAAGCAACCGCCTCTTGACCGCCAATAACTACGGCTTCAAACTTTACAGGCTTTTTAATCTCAAGAAGTTTATCCCCCTCAAATCCAAATGTAGATTTGAAGATGTTTCCATATTTAGCTTTAGGTTTTACGGTAATCCAGTTTTTAGTTACCTCGGTGGTTAAAAACTTATTCTTAATGTTATCATCTGCTGTAAATCCCGGCCAGTAATACCTGTCTAAGTCCAAGTAATGATACCAGGCAAGACTATGTAAGCCCATATAAGCGTGATAGCAAAGTTTTCCATCCGGCATACCACAAGTGCAGGCTACGTCTAATTCCGTTAAACCTACATGCAGAAATAACATATTTTTAGAATTATCAGGTGCTTTTACTTCAACCGACACCATGCCGTTTTTAAATGCTTTATATTCAGTCTGAATGCCCATGTGTGCCTTTCTGCCCTTTGGCACTGGGTAATGTTTTTCAAGCACCTCTCGTGTTAGTCTTTGACCTGGCTGCTCGAATGCTATCGTATAAAAAAAGGTATCAGGTGGCAAGATAGTTCCCAATTTTATCTTTTTTGGCATAATGAAATTGCTTAAATTGATGTTTACTGGTCGATTATGCAAATAGTGTTTCAGGATAAAGGGGTAAATATTCTTCTATTTCCTCACCTGCTTCTTCAGCTTCCCGCCGGTATTCCGCTAATCTCTGCTTGCAAAGCTTTTTGATGAGTTCCAAAAATTCCCTTACCCGTGTGCAAAGTTCATCAGCGTCATGATCGACAATCTTGTAATCGTCTTTATAACGGGTATCCGAGTAGCTTTTAAGTAGTAACTGGAAAAGGCGTTTATCTTCCTCCGTTCTTCTTGGAAATAAGTCAATCTGGCCGTCCGAAAAACATTTGCAAAGATTTAGTAACCGTGCGAGATTGTGCATATCCGAACGGTAGGCCATGTAAACCCTAATGACTGCTATACATGCCTGTTCAATACTTTGGTGTAACTCAAACATGCAATTGCTGTAATATCCATTATCGTAAGATGCGCTTGCGGATTCCATAAAGCCCCAGGCCATTCCAAACCGATGAAAATAATGCCTTTGCGCTTTGGCAAAAGTCGTAGCCGGGTTAAGGTTAAGGTAATTTATATTTAAACGTAATCCACTTGCTGAATAAAGCTGCATTCCATCACGGCAAACAGCGGTAAAATAACGGCTGCCCTGTGTTATAGCATTTGTAACAGTTTCCAGTCCATGCACAATTATGGTAATAGTACCCTCTTCAAAAATGCCGTTTACGTAGTCCTGGACATCATGCTCAATACGTGTCATTTCCGTTGTAAGCATTAATAGAAAGTAATGGGTATCGTTTACTTTAATATCCCCTGCGAAACAACTGGTTGTTGTTTTAACATCGTTTAAGCAGCTAAAACAAAAAATATATTCCGTTTTGTATTTACTTACAAGTGAAGTAATAACTTCATCAAGTTCCTTGCATTGTGAAGTTGTTAGATTGACGTTCTTCCTTTCCATACCATTATTTATTTTCGTTGTTTAACAGGTCTAATAACTCTCGTTTCTCATTCTCAACTTGTAAAATACGTGCCTTTAACCTCGCGATTAAAGGATGCTCGTTATTATCATTTATAACTATTCTCGGCGTCAGGTTACTTAAATCGTCTTTCTCCGTTTTAACGATAGTGAGGTCATCGCTGTTGACGAACGTTTTATTATCATGGACATGATTTATAATAACTACGTTGTTATAAAAATTGATGGTGTTGTTTATTACTTTCATATTATTGCTTTTGCTTACGATCACTGGTGAAACTATATTCAATAAGGCCTGCATACAACTTTTTTACGCAGAGAGGCAATTGCCCCATGCAGAAAGTCATTTCTAAAGAACAGCACGAAAACGTTACATGAACGACGCTAACCGCAGGACAAACGACATCCCGTGACTTACTTAAATCGTGACAATGCAAAATTCTTCGACTTTACCGACGTATCGAACCATACGCTTTTGTATTTTACAAATCATAGGTTGTTTTGTACATTTACCATTATTAATATTTTTGGCTATGGAGGAAACAACTTTACACATCGGACGAAAAATTGGTCGCATTCGCGAATTGCGCGGAATGAAGCAAGAGGCGCTCGCTGCCGAGTTGGGCATCAGCCAACAGGCTGTTTCTAAAATTGAACAAAGTGCAGATGTCGAGGACGAAGCGTTGGAAAAAATAGCTAAAATCTTAGGTGTTACTCCTGAAGCGGTAAAGAATTTCAGTGAGGAAGCTGTATTCAATTACTTTAATAGTTTTAGCGACAATAGTATTAATCAAGGTCCCATAGGTGCCCATAATACCTGTAATTTTAATCCTTTAGATAAAGTGGTTGAACTTTATGAGCGATTATTGCAAAGCGAACGAGAGAAAATGGAATTATTAAAAAATACAAAGTGAAGATTTTATTTAGGTAACGATCCAATTATGACACTAATAGCGGAAAACAAAACATACAGCGATAGAATGCAGGATTTTGTTGTAGAAGCAGCAAACCTAAATGATAAGTATGAACCTTATTTGGATATTCACAGCATCGACGATTTAAGAGATTGCTTTGATATTGTGCAAATCCCTGGCGATAAAATCCCTGGGGGTAAAATAATTTGGAAAGACAACTACGACCTACCACTTGATATTGTTAAAGATATAATGTTACTTTTCAATCGGCATTTCATCCATTAAAATGTCTTTTAAAATTAGTTATTAAGGCAAGTCCACCAAGGGCTTGTTTTTTTATGCCTATATGGGAGTTACTAACTTCGGCAAGTAGCTTATAAAATAGAGCCTTAGTTAATTATAACTAAAATTCCTAAAACCTATAGTAATAAATTAGAAGCTTAACCTATAGAATAGCCGCCGCGTCCTGAATACTTTTACCAAAAATATTTAAGGCAATGCACACAGGAAAAAATATTGGAAAGATCCGCGAACTATTGGGTATAAAGCAGGAAAGCCTCGCAGTTACATTAAAGATCAGCCAACAAACAATTTCTAAAATTGAACAAACCGCAAATTTAACCGAACATACGGTAGAGCGAATCGCTATTGCAATGGGCGTTAGTGCAAATATGATATACCATTATAACGACCAAATAATAATCAACTTTTTGAAAGAAACCATCCCTACAGCGGATAATCAATCAAGTGAAATTTCAAATTATCTCCCTTTCTTAGAAAAGATATTTGAACTGTACGAGAGGCTGTTAATAGCTGAAGTCAGATTAAAATAGAAAGTCCCTAACACTCGCTGCCGGGGACTTTCAACCTAAACCTTATCACAATAGCAAGCATGATACTTGCCTTTGAGTGATGCAATCTACCAATTAAAATGAAATATCAGTTGCTGTCTTTTAAATATGGCAAACTAAATCTTTCATGATGAAAAATCATTTGATACTAACCCAGAAAACGCTGCGACTTTATCGTAAATAATCCGAAATTATTTTAATGAGCTAATTTTTAGTACGTTAAAATATAAGTTCAAACAATTATTTTGTCTTGTAGTTAATATAGGAATTTTTTCAAGGGGAAATTAAGTATAAGTTAAAGGTGATGTATTCAGCAACTAATTTACTGATGTAGCTTTCAATAAAATGTAATCACATCCCTTTGAGAATATTAAAACACCAATGGAACGTTGGTTAATTTTATTTTATGATTAAAGCAAGAATTGATGATAAGGCAAGAGTAGTGGATTTACTAACCCAGTCCTTTAACGACAATCAAAGCGTGAATTATATTGTCAAGCAAGATAATAAAAGAGTAGACCGTATCCGTTTTTTAATGGAATACTCCTATGAAGTATGCTCCATGTTCGGTGAGGTTTGGCTATCTGATGACCGGAAAGCGTGTGCCCTTTTGCTATATCCACAACTGAAAAGAACAACCTTAAAATCTATTTGGCTGGATATTGGGTTAATGTTTCAGTCAATTGGTTTAGATGGCATTCAAAAGGCACTAAACAGGGAGACACAGATTAAAGGCCTTCAACCAAAAATTGAAATGACCTACCTATGGTTCGTTGGAGTTGATCCTGCACATCAGCACTCAGGTATCGGTAGCAAATTGTTAAATGAAATTATATCCGAAGCGAACTCGAAAAAACTACCTATTTATTTAGAAACCTCCACTATACAAAACCTACCGTGGTATCAACGTTTTGGTTTTGAAGTATATGACCAACTTGAATTAACCTACACCTTGTTCTTTCTAAAACGAGAACCGGATAAATAATTATTATATGCTGGTATTCGGAACCCAAGTCCACATTGTTACTTTTATTTTTATAGTACTGGAATTTTGCATGTTCATTTTCCAGATCTTTTATTATTTATTCCGCCCACAGGACAAAAGCCGTTTATGGTATCTTTTATTGCTTTTCCTGTTTCAATTTTATAATATCACCGGCGGCCTTTTCCCTGATCCTAAGATTGATATACCCATACCCACCCAGGAAATGATTGCTTATGGCAGTGGATTTTTAATGGCCTCTTTTTTCCCTTTATATTTCTACAAGGCTTTTGATTTAAAATCATTACGCTGGCACGCTTTATTTGGCGTCCCTTTATTTCTGATGCTGCCCTATCTGATTTTTTTTGTAATTGTTTATGCCATCAACGGCAACCTGAACATTGATATCAGGTTCGGTATGATAGTGCCGCTTATATACGCGCTTGTGTTACTTTGGGTGATGTTCCGTGGCATACGGAATAAATACAAGGCGGACAGGAATAAAAATGAATACATGGAGGAGATAGCATTGTACTGCGCAGTCATCCCCTGGGCCTCGTTAACTTTCTTTGGTATAGTGGAAGAAAGCCAATTGATGGAGGTGTTGTTTACCAATACCGGTATTATTGTGATTACCATCCTGTTTATACGTAAATCTATACGCAATGCGCGATTTGAATACCAACTTCTGCAAAATGCTAAGGTTGATGGAGTACTTCCTAACGTATTCGAGGAAAACTGCCTGCATTATCGGTTAACCAAAACGGAAATTCAAATTGTCAGGATGCTTTATGAGGGGTTAACCAATAAGGAAGCCGCTGATAAAATGTTCATTTCAGAGGAAACGGTAAAAAAACACATCTATAACATGTTCCGCAAAGCAGGTGTAAAGAACCGGTCAACTTTGATCCATAAACTCCAAAACAAGCGAATTTAATCGCTTTTCACCGTCAATTTATCAAAAATACAACTATTTGAGTATATGAAATACCCGAATTGGGTATTTATGCCATCTGACAGGTCACTTAATTTTGGAGTGTTTTTTCACCGATTGGTTTGTTTTTAAATCCTACAATATGGGAAAATTTTACGCATCCCCTGTCTAAGTGGAAAGTTGTTGCCAGTGAACAGGCGCAGCAGGGGCTTACTTTAATCCATAATATCCAATGATTCAGGAAATCTCTAACCGGTTGCTTAAGCAACTGGAGAACGATGTGGAGCAGGCTTGTCTTCAGATCAAGGACCCTTTAAAAAGATTGACAACGGTACTAAAACTTATCCGCGAAGCACTGAAAAAGTTAAGGTTACATGTTAGCGACCTTAAATTCAAAGACAAGACGGAAGAAATCCCAATTTTCAAGATTATCAAACCTTCCTTTTACCAATGGCAGATTTACTACACGGAATTATACAATATTGAAACCAATTTGCCGTATGGCGATGCGGACAAACAAGCTGGTTTTCTCGAACAGGAACTATTGTATATCGAACGTTTTTTTCGTCAGTATGCTTTCCTCTACCAATATTACCGGCTTAATGCGGATGAGTTGGACAACCTGTATTTTGTACGAGGTGCAGAAATGCAAAGCATATTGCTCCCTGAAGTACCTGACCTTGATCCCGAATTTTCTACCAGTTGCGATTACCTGTTTTCCAAGTTCCGGGCTTTTGAAGCATTAAAAGAATGGGTATTGGAAAGGCTACTGCTTCTGAAGAAAAAGAGTATTGATCCGCAAACACTCTCAGGCAACTTACATCCCGGCGAAATAAACTGGACAGGCGATACCATCGACCTGGCTGAAATTGGTTTAGGGTTTTATCATACCGGCAAACTCAATAATGGCACCGCAGGTTTGGGCGAAATTTTCCGGTGGCTGGAAGAAACCTTTCATGTCAATATCGGTATCCCCGCCAAGCGGTTCGCTGAGTTACGGAAAAGAAAACGGCTAAGCCGTACCCGTTACCTAAACGAAATGCGGGACAGCCTTAACTTGAAAATGGAGAACGAGGATGAATACGTGCCAACCGGTAAGAAAAAGACCAATTCAGCTATTAGCGATGAGGACTAAAGCATTGTATTAAAACCAGTTATTACTTATTTAACAGTACTACCGAGACTTACCCAATCAAAAATTTGCAGCCGGGCAACCTTTGCTTTTGTAATTCCTGCCGCAATGGAGCGGCAGGGCAAAAGCAAAAATTATGTTAAAGCATTTCACCTGGCAGCAATTTTTGGTCGCTGCATTTGTACTTAGTCTCATTTGGTACATCGTCATTATCCTGTTGTTTTATCGTCACAGGATACAAGATTATTTAAACGGTAAAAACAAGGACAACAACAAGCCGGAACCTTTGGGCCATGCCTGGGACGAGGAGTTTGAAGATGAACCTTTGGACGATGAAGATGGCCTGATGGGTAAATCCGCCCTACCTGAAGGCATGTCAAATTTGAGTATGTCCCAATTTGGTTTTGCTCCGCGTGTTAGTAAGGCATCGGAAAATAGGGAAGAAGATTTTGAAAACGAGAAAACAAACGTCGGCCGCGAAAGGCAGCAAAGTGTAGTGCCGGATGTGCTGGAAGAACTGAAAAGTATTTTTCATATCCTGGAAACGCAGCAGGGCACCAAGCAGGATTTTATTTCCCTGTTCGGTTTAATCAGTGCGAAGTACACCAGTATCAAAGGCACAGCAAGCGAGCAGGCGCTTAATGAATACATCCGTGAAAGCGTGCTTTTCCCGATCTCGGATGAAGAACTCGGCCAATTGTGGAAATAATGAATAACCGTAAAAATCTTTCAATCATGTTAAAATCGATCAAATCTCATATCAAGGAAGTGAAAGCAATTTTCACTTATCAAATCCCCTATACCCCAAAACAACAGGCACTCCTTAAAACCCTGATGTTTGCCGCCTTACTGTTAACTATCAATTACTCTTTCGGACAGGATGGTAACAGCGGCATCAACGCAGCCACTACCCAAGTCAAAGGTTATTTTGACAGCGGCTGTAACCTGATGTATGCTATTGGTGCCGTAGTCGGTATCATTGGTGCCATTAAAGTCTTTAATAAATGGAACGCTGGTGAACCTGATACCAACAAAGTAGCAGCGGCCTGGTTTGGCTCTTGCGTGTTCTTAGTCGTTGTGGCAACGGTATTAAAATCATTCTTCGGCTTATAACTAAGCGAAGCGTTCTCTTAAATGCCACTAAAGAACAAATTATTAAATAAAAAAACTTAGGGCTTATGTCAGTTTATCAGATCAATAAGGGCGTATCAAAACCAATTGTTTTTAAGGGCCTCAAAGCACAATATATCGCCTATCTGGCCATTGGGTTGGTATTGCTACTTATCAGCTTTGCTATCCTATATATCTGCGGATTAAGCCTTTGGATTATCCTGCCTTTAATCGTCGGGTTAGGTTCAGCCTTATTCTTTAGCGTGTTCCGTTTAAGCCACCGTTTCGGTGAACATGGCCTGTCCAAACACTTCGCCAAAAAACAACTGCCTGAATTTATTAAATGCAATTCAAGGCTGGTATTTATCAATTTAAAACAAAATCGAAATGGGAATTGAGATCAATAAAATATTGCCCCTAACCAAAGTCGAAAACGGTGCGATATTATCCGCGCACGGCGATATTACCGTAGCCTATAAAGTCAGCCTTCCGGAAATATTTACCCTTTCCGACCGGGACTATGAAGCCTACCATCAGGCATGGGTTAAAGCCATCCGCTTGTTACCGCAGGGCAGTATCTTCCATAAACAGGATTGGTTTACCGAAAGCAGCTACAAAGCCGATTTTGAAAAGGTGGGCAAAAGTTTTCTTTCGCGTTCAAGCGAACGTTTTTTTAATGAACGGGAATGCCTTGAGCATCTTTGCTACATCTTCCTTACCCAAAAACCAAAAGACCGGAAATTAGCGAGTTCAGCTTACAGCAATATCCTGCGCAAAAGCATTGTACCGCAACAAACCATTAATCCCGTATTGTATAAGGATTTTTTGGATAGCGCCGGGCAGTTTGAACGCATATTGACAGATAGTGGTTTTGTTACGCTAAACCGGCTGGATGATGATGAACTGGCAGGTACTGCGGAAAGGGCCGGTATTATTGAGCGCTATTGCTTTTTAGGCACTGCCGATGCGAATCCGGTTATACAGGATATACACATCAAAGACCAGATCAGGGTTGGCAAAAATCATTGTGAACTCTATACCCTTTCTGATGTAGAAGACCTGCCTGCACTTTGCGGCAGCCGTATCAATTACGATAAATACAGCACCGACCGCACCAAATTCAGCATTGGCTTTGCATCACCATTGGGCCAGTTGTTACCCTGTAATCATATTTTAAACCAGTACATTTTTATTGAGGACGGGCAAAAGACAATCAAACGGTTAGAAGCTAAAAAATTGCGTTTACAATCCCTGTCTGGCTATTCCCGCGAAAACGCCATATCACGGGATGCGGTCAATGATTTTCTGAACGAGGCAATCGGGCAACAACGGCTGCCCGTTAAGGCCCACTTCAATCTGCTGGCCTGGTCGGCTAATGCGGATAAAATCAAAGACCTGAAAAATCTGGTGAGTTCGGCAATGGCGCAAATGGATGCTACCGCCAAACAGGAAACCGACGGCGCAGCGCAAATATGGTTCGCCGGATTGCCGGGCAATGAAGCGGATTTCCCGATGAATGACAGTTTCGATACATTCATTGAACAAGCCGCCTGTTTTTTTAACCTCGAAACCAACTACCGCAACAGTATCAGCCCTTTCGGAATGCGTATGGGCGACCGGTTAACCGGCAACCCGGTGCATGTGGATATATCCGACGAGCCGATGAGGTTAGGCTATACCACCAACCGCAACAAATTTATTTTAGGGCCGAGCGGCAGCGGTAAATCATTCTTCACTAACCACATGATTAGAAGCTACTATGAACAAGGGGCGCATGTGGTATTGGTGGACGTAGGCCATAGCTATAAAGGCTTATGCGACCTGGTGGGCGGCTATTATTTTACGTATTCGGAAAGTGACCCGATCAAGTTCAACCCATTCTATCTTACCGAGGGTGACGTGCTGGACACCGAGAAAAAGGAAAGTATCAAAACCCTGCTTTTGGCGCTTTGGAAGAAGGATGATGAACCCTTTAAACGCAGCGAGTATGTGGCCCTGTCCAATGCGTTAACGGGATATTTTGACCAGTTAACCAAACGCCCCGATATTTTCCCTTGCTTCAATACTTTCTACGAATACCTGATGGAAGAATACATGCAGGTACTGGAGGATGGCAAGGTGAAAGAAAAGGATTTTGACATCGGGAACTTTCTTTATGTGCTGAACCCCTACTACCGGGGCGGCGAATTTGACTACCTGCTAAACGCCAGTGAAAACCTCGACCTGCTTAACCAACCGTTTATTGTTATAGAATTGGACAACATCAAAGATCACCCGATTTTATTCCCAGTGGTAACCCTGGTGTTGATGGAGATGTTCATTAGTAAAATGCGCAAGCTAAAAGGCATCCGAAAGGTTTTGCTTATTGAGGAATGCTGGAAAGCCATCGCCAAAGACGGCATGGCCGAGTACATTAAGTACCTGTTCAAAACGGTTAGGAAATTCTTTGGTGAGGCTATCGTAGTTACACAGGAAGTAGAAGACATTATTTCTTCGCCTATCGTTAAACAGGCCATTATCAATAACAGCGATTGCAAAATACTTCTTGACCAAAGCAAATACCAGAACAAGTTTGACGCAATACAGGAACTGTTGGGCCTCACAGAAAAGGAAAAGGCGCAGATACTTTCGATGAACAGGGCCAATGACCCCAAACGCAAATACAAAGAGGTATTTATTTCTTTGGGCGGCCAGTACAGCAAAGTTTACCGGACAGAAGTAAGCCTCACAGAATATTTGGCCTATACAACCGAAGAAAGCGAGAAAGTTAAAGTACAACAGTACGCAAAGAAGTATGGCGGCATACAAAAAGGTATTGCCATGCTGGCTATGGAACTCACTAATAAAAACTAAAATTATGAAAGCAACATTCAAATCAATGGTTGGTGCCTTATTACTATTAGCTGCCTGCCAAAGCAAAAAGAGTCAAACGCAGGATTTTATTCCAGGCACTTATGTCAATTCAGCCAAAGGCGAATACGCCGTTGCCAATGATACCTTAGTTATCAAGCAAGCGGATGGTAACAATTACCAGATCACCCGGCGTACTGGCTACCAGGCCATTAGGAACGGTAAATTATTGCCTAAACATCAAAAAGTAGAAATACTAAACTCAGTTTGGGATAGTAATAAACAGGAGTTAGACGAAGTGACTACCGGCAGGATATTCCGCTTTGATACAGATAAAAAACTGTTGCTGATTAACCAAGCCAGTTACCAAAAGATCAATTAACAAAATTATTCACCAATACAATTTGATATGCCGCGAATGCGGCATATAAGGAGGCTATTGTGTCAAAAATTAAAGAAATTATGAAAAAATACATGGTCATTTTACCCATGTCGGCAGTGACTGTCTTTGTATCTATACCCAAAGGTGCGGATGCACAGCTTGTCGTCGGCTCGGTCATTTCCTCTACAGTTGGCCGCGTGATCCGCGCTATTGACTTGGAGGTGCAGCGAATGCAGAACCAAACAATATGGCTGCAAAATGCGCAGAAAGCATTGGAAAATCAGCTATCCAAGCTGAAACTCGATGAAATATCGGGCTGGTCGCAAAAGCAAAAAGACCTGTTCAGCCAGTATTACCAGGAATTATGGAGCATCAAAACTGCGATAGCTTATTATTCACGTATCAGCGATTTAACGCAAAAGCAGGTTGCCCTCGTCAATTCCTATAACCAGGCATGGGCGCTTATCAAGAATGACAAGCATTTCACGGTTGACGAACTGACTTACATGACCAATGTTTATTCGGGCATTTTGCAGGCAAGCGTTAACGACCTTGACCAGATACTTTCGGTAATCCATGCTAATAAAACACAAATGCCGGATGCCAAACGAATGGAAATCATCAATAAGGCCGCCGATCACATGGATACGAATTATAACGACCTGCAACAATTCAACACGCAGAACGAAATGCTCAGCTTGCAAAAAGCGCAAAGTGAAAACGAAGTGCTCACCCTAAAAAAATATTATGGAATCGAATAAGCAAAAAAGTAAAAGACCAAAACTAAAAGCATTACTGATTTGCTTTGTGCTTTCCGCTTTGTGCCTTCAGCATAGCTACGCGCAAACTTTTGCGGAGTGGTTTTCGCAAGGCAAAACGCAGATCAAATATCTAACCCAGCAAATCGCCGCGCTAAATGCCTGTGAAACTTCCATCCGGCAGGGATATAATATGCTGAAAGGCGAATGGACATCCATCGGCAATTTTAAAAACGGCGAATTTGGCCTGCACCAAAACTATTATACTTCACTAAGCACGGTTAACCCGCAGGTCAAAAGCAGTCCGGACATTAGCTCCATTGCAACAGAGCAGCAAAGCATTATCAGTATGTTAAATGCGATTCAAAACGTGGCAGGCTTAACCACTGATGAGCGGGGTTATATTCAAACAGTCGTGCAAAATATCATTAATGAATGCGCAAAAGACCTGGACAAATTGAATAGCGTACTAAAAAACGGCACCCTGCAAATGAGCGACGATGAGCGGCTGAAGCAGATACATAGCGTACAGGCCGCTATGCTGGATAAGTACCAGTTTACTCAAACCTTTTGCAACAGCATACGGTTAATGGCGGCTCAAAGGAACCAGGAAAGTAACGAAACACAAACCTTAAATAAGCTTTATGGAATTAACTAAGAAATTAACCATCGGCCTGCTAACCTGTATGCTTTTCGCTTTTGGTTTACTACCTGAAAAGGCAAAGGCGCAGGCTTCTACAGCACAGGACGTACAGCAATTGTTGTTGGATATTGAAAAGCTGACGCAATTTAAAGCGATCCTTTCCGATATGGAAACCGGCTATACTATTCTCACGCAAGGCTATGGCGAGGTCAAGGATATATCCGAAGGAAATTTTAACCTGCATTCCGTTTTTTTAAACAGCCTGATGGCTGTTAGCCCTGAAGTGCGGAAATACGGGCGGATAGCCGATATTATTTCGGCACAAGCCAGTATCGTATCGGAATACAAGGCAGCTTATCAGCAGTTCAACAGCAGCGGCCACTTCAGTGTTACAGAGCTGGTTTATATGAATGGAGTATTCAGCAGGTTGTTGAGCCAAAGCGTGGATAACCTAACCAACCTAGCTAATATTATCACTGCCGGAACCTTGCGGATGAGCGATGCGGAACGATTACAGGCCATTGACCATATCTACGGGGATACGCAGAATAAGCTGGTTTTTTTGCGGCATTTCAATAACGAGGTCGTGGTACTGCAACTGCAAAGAGAGAAAGAACAGAATGATGTCAACACCCTGCAAAAACTGTATTAGTATGAACCCAAAAAATATATACGCAGTCTTAGGATTGCTGCTGTTAAGTGCTACGGCTACTGAAGTAAAAGCCCAGGACATTACAACCAGTTTGCAAGGGATGCAGCCGGTATTAAATAATGTCTATAACCAAATGATCCCAATGTGCAGCAACCTCATAGGTGCCGCACAGGGCATAGCGGGGTTTGCCGCCTTATGGTATATCACATCGCGGGTATGGCGGCAAATTGCCCAGGCCGAACCGCTCGATTTCTACCCGCTGTTGCGCCCTTTCGCTTTGGGCATGGCGATTATGCTATTCCCAATGGTGATTGCGCTGATGAACGGTATCATGCAGCCGATTGTGTCGGCGACCGAAAGCATGGTAACCAATAGCAATAACAGTATCGCACTACTATTGAAACAAAAGGAAGACGCGATAAAAAACAGCAGTAGTTATCAAATGTACGTTGGGGACGACGGGAACGGCGACCGTGACAAGTGGTATAAATATACGCATCCCGATGATCCCAACGACCAGAACGAGGGCACCTTTTCGAGTTTGGGCAACGATGTAAAGTTTTGGATGGATAAGAATATGTACAATTTCAAGAACAACATCAAGGAATGGATGTCTGAAATTTTGCAGGTTTTGTATGCCGCCGCTATTCTTTGCATCAATACGATAAGGACGTTCTATCTCATTATACTGGCCATATTGGGGCCACTGGTATTTGGCTTCGCCGTGTTTGACGGGTTACAGCATTCATTACAACAATGGGTGGCGCGGTATATCAATATATTCCTATGGCTGCCCATCGCCAATATCTTCGGAAGTATCATCGGGCAGGTGCAGCAGCAAATGCTCAAACTGGATATTTCGCAGATACAAAGCGCGGGGGACACGTTTTTTAGCCCGACCGATACCTGTTACCTGATATTTCTCTGTATCGGAATAGTAGGTTATTTCTCGGTACCAAGCGTAGCTAATTATGTGATACATGCCCACGGCGGGAATGGTTTACTGAACAAGGTAACCAGTGTTACGGCAACAACCATTAGTGCGGCTTCCGGTGTCGCAGCGGCGATAGGCGAACGAGGTGAACAAGCAAGAAGCAATTTCTTGAACGCGCCTGCCGACTTTAGGGAGGGCTATCGCGGAGGAGGCAGTAACCATCAAAAAAACAAACTGGAGGGCAAATAAGATGTTTCAGCAATTCAAAAATATCGATACGGCTTTTAAGCATATCAAGACCTTCAGCATTTTTTTAATACTGGCCAATGTGGCTACGCTATGTTTTGGCATCTATAAAAGTTACCAGTTTGCAAACCAGGCACAGAACCGTGTGCATATCCTATATAATGGCAAAGTACTGGAGGCGATAGCGGCAGACCGCAAAACCAACCTGCCCGTGGAGTTACGCGACCATATCAAAACCTTTCATGAGGATTTTTTTACCCTGGTGCCGGATGATAAACAGATTGACTCCACCATCACCAAAGCCCTGTATTTAGCTGACGGTAGCGCTAAAACGGCCTATGACAATCTGAAAGAGGCGGGTTACTTCAATAACCTCATCTCTGCTAACATTAACCAGCAGGTGAAAGTGGACAGTATCAGTTTAGATCTGAATGCTTATCCCTATGCTTTTACCTGTTATGCGACCGAAAAATTGATCAGGGCGACCAGCACCGTTACCCGAAAATTGATTACACAAGGCAAGGTCAGCGACCTTAAAACTGAAACGGACAATAACCCCCACGGTTTTTTAATACAGGGTTGGCAGATACTGCAAAACAACGACGAACAGACTAAAGCTACACAGCCATGAGGTTATTTAAAAGAAAAAAAGCAAGTGCGGCAAAGCATCGGGAAAATGCTTTGGCTACGCAAGTCGCCGGATATATACACCGGAGGCAAACGCAGGTATCAGATTACCTTAACCGCAAAACACAGTATTGGAACCATGCCTCAAAATTGACGGCTCTGTTCCTGTTTTGTCTTTTGTTCGGCGGTTTTTGCCTATTCACGCTTATTAAAGCCATTATTCACTTTTAACAATATTAAAATGACGACACAAGAAGAAAGAAAACGAAAACTATTACTGTTCCTGCCGCTGTTGGTGTTGCCGTTCCTGGCATTAGGTTTTTTTGCGCTCGGCGGCGGTAAAGGCAATGCTCAGGCACAAACGGCGGCGGTCAGTAAAGGCATTAATACTGAATTGCCCGGCGCACAATTAAAGCAGGATAAAGGTGCCAACAAAATGAGCCTGTACAACAAGGCGCAGCGTGATTCCGCTTCGGCAAGGTCACACTCCGCCGCAGGAGCCTTTTCGGCATTGGGTTGGGATACTGCCAGTTTCCACAAGACAACCAGTAAGCCCGTAAATAGTGCGGCAGAAAGCGAAACGAAGATTAATCAGCGGTTAGCCGAAATCAACCGGCAGATTAGCCAACCTGCACCTGTTAGCACGCGGCCATCATCCAATTATACTTCACCCGACCAGTTGGCTGATTTAGAAAAGATGGAAAGACTGCTCAAACAAAAACAACAAAGCAGTGCGCCTGATCCCCAAATGCAGCAATTGAATACGATGCTCGATAAGATAATGCAAATCCAAAATCCATCACTGGCAAAGGATAAGCAAAAAACGGTTAAAACAGCCGCTAAGGACAGCGCTTTTAAGGCCATTCCCGCAGTCATCGACGGTAATCAGAAAGTAGCCCCCGGCGGCGTGGTCAAATTGCGTTTGCAGGATACCGTCAAAATCAACGGTATCAAAATTCCTAAAGGACAAACCGTATTTGGCTCATGCAACATTACCAACCAGCGCCTCTTACTTGACATTAAAAATATCCGTTTAGGAACAGCGATTATTCCGGTCAATTTCACCGTGTTTTCGCTGGACGGCATGGCGGGCATTGCGGCGCCGGAAGCGGAATTGGGCGAGGCGGCGGGCAGCGGCGCAGACGGGGCGCTCGAAAATATGCAGTTTTTGAGCATGGACAACAGCCTATCGACGCAGGCGGCGACAGCGGGCATCTCGGCGGCGAAAGGATTGTTCGGCAGGAAAGTTCGAAAAATACGGGTGAAGTTGAAAGGTGGTGAAACCGTGCTTCTTCGCATTAACAAAAACTGATATGTGGCTCGAAACCAAACATGCAGAAAAAATCGTCAGCCTGCTGGAAGACGCACAAGATGTAGGGATGCCCCATGTCGTGTTTGAACTGCGGCCGCAGGATATGGAATTACAGCCGCACCAATTGAGTTTGTTTGAAAAACTCGGTGAGGCTTTGGAATATCTGGACAACGCCGCAGGAAATAATTACCTGCCGGGGGATGCGGATTACCCCATTTACTACCGCCACGTTGACCAGTTACTGGAGGATATAAAACAAGCAAATTCATTAACCATAAACAAAATTGATATGAACAGGAACAATTTAGAGAACATCCAAAACGAAATGAAAGACCTGCGTTTCAGTAAGAAAGCCATTGATGAAGCACAGCAGAAAATGGAAAAAGGCTTACCAGAGTTTACCGTAGCCGAACAGCTCAAAGGCAATAAAGGGCAGGTGGATGTTACCGCTCACTTCAGGCAATCCGGCCAATCTGACAATTATTATTTGAACAAGTTCACGGTAGCCTTAAATACAGGCAAGGCTTTGGAAGAGGGGTATAAATATTTTATCATTACACGCAATGAAAAAGAACCTGGTAAAAACCTTACTAAGTCTTTTGAAAATGTGAGCGATGCGATCAGCTTTTTCAAGGACCAAAAAGGTGACAGCCGTTTGGCGGCGGGAAAAGACGCCGGGCACGCTACCGAACTGGCCTCGATGAAAGCAGGTAAGGTAGATTACGTGGAAAAAGACTTCCAGCGTACTTTCCGCACACCTGCCCAGACACAAACCTTTTTTGTAGAACGCGGCAGAGGCTTCACCGTCGACCAAGCGGCAAATCTGATACAGGGACGTTCGGTTTATCGTGATGACCTGTTAAACTTAGGGGGCCAGCCTTATGCTGCCTGGATCAAACTGGATATGGACAGCCCAAAAGACAGGTATCAGAATTATCAAACTAACCAATACCATGTACCCTCTTATGGGTTTACTACCAAAGAGGCGCTGGAAAAATACCACATCAAAGAATTGGGCGACCCTAAAAAACTGGAACCGTTGATGGCATCTATTGAAAATGGTAACCGCCCGTTGGTCACCGCCGTTAAAGACGGTGAAGAAATCAAATTGCATATTGAAGCAGCGCCGCGCTACCGCCAGATCAATTTCTTTCAGGAAAACGGTAAACCGGAAAAGCGGGAACAATTTTTAAAAGAGCCTAAGCTCGATCAGACTTTGCAATTGAATAAAGGCAAGGAAAAAGAGCAGGAACAAGGAATGGCAGTATAAATCGGTAGTTGCTTTTTCGTCTTTTCAACAAACAATAATAACTATATATTCATTTTTAAAATCATTTTTATGGAACAAATCGCAAAATTAAAGGAACTGATCACCTCGGCGGAAGCTGATGCCGACAAATTTTTCAGTAAGGGTAATAATGCCGCCGGAACCAGGCTGCGTAATACAATGCAGCAGCTAAAAGCAACTGCCCAAGAATTACGCACTACTGTTACAGCTAAAAAAAACGAGAAATAGCTAAATAAGCTATTTCAAAACGAAAGCCTGGCCGGAAATGGTCAGGCTTTTTAGCTTAAATACCAATTCAATACCTAAATCTTCCAGTCGTATTTTGTTTTATCACATCCGCAACGAATCATTTTCGCCACCGTATCATAGTTTTTAAGACTTACCATCGGCCTTTTGCACTCCGGATCTTGACAATGAAACAAATGCTCAAATTCAGTTATATCGTCCCAAAACGCCTTCAAATCACCCAATTTTGGACTAAACGGGTTATCATGAGAAAGCAAGTTACCTAATAGCGATGAACCGGCCAGACGGTCTATAATTGGAAGTTTAGCTTTTAAATCGTTACTGCTTTTATTAATTTTTGATTTAAGTTCACTAAGCATCTCATCGGGCATACGTTTCTCGTTCACTTCGTTGTAACGAAAACTAAGTTTAACTTCAAGATTTAAACAAATACCTTTCAAAATATATTCGAGATATTTTCTAATGGGATTTCCAAGTAGAGTAATGTTGCCATTGGCTATACTGTATTCTATAAGTTCTTTTAAATCATTTGGGGATTCATCTAAATGTGTACCTTTCGCTTCAGTCCATTTGATTTCATTGATTAACCAGTTATTCTTTTTTGCAATTTGCCTTACATATTGAAACCATTGTTCTTCATGTGTCAAAAGTACAATTTGATAGTCGGCAAATTTTTCAAACAGGAGGTCAGCAAATTTCTTTCTATGATTGGTGTCAAAACTGGAAATAATATCATCCAGTATCAAAAACTTGTTTTCTTTGTTAAACGCTACTACCGAGGCAAGGAAAAACGATATCCCAAAACAATTCAAATGTGATTCACTAAAATATTTTTGAGGCGGTGATACCCATTCACCTTTATATTTATATTCAATAGTAATACCGTTTAATTCATCTTCTTCTCCAATAGTTACTATGCGAATTTCTTCAAACAGTTCCCCTGGGTTCATGTATTGATAAAATTCGTTAATAGTACTTGAGAAAGTATCTATAAAATTCTGTAACCCTTCTTTTTGCTTTTTAACAAACTCGTTATAAATTATTTCAAGTGTGTTTTTTTGAGCGTCAAGTTTCTCACGATCCGCTTCAAACTTCTTAATTTTCTGAAAAGCATCTTTAGCCGCAGAAATATTAGAGTAAAGAACAGTAGTATTATCGCTTGCAATAGCAGTCTTAATTTTGGCAATTCTTTCCCCAATAACGGCTAATTCAAGAAAGTTTGATGCTTGGAGTTTTAGTGTCGAGGCAATACCAATTTTATTACCTGAAGTAACTTTTTCCTCAACGGCTTTTTGGTAGAGCTCGATTTTTTGCTTTAATCCGTTTATGGCAGATTTAATTGTTGCATTTGGTAAATCATTTAGATGAACATCTGAATTTAGTATATCCAACCTCTTTATTCTTTCAATAACAATTCCAGTAATCGATAACTTGGCATTATCAAAAGTCGCTTTTTTCTTAGCGGATTCACCAATGGCCAAAAGCCTAACTTTTATTTCTGCTTGCAAATCGGTAAGGCTTTTTGGTTGCAGACATAACGGACAGGTTTCATCCTTGTGAAATTTCTTGGTAACTACATCACTGCCAGCTTTCAGTAACTCAGTAAAATATGTTTGCATAATACTTTGCACGTCACTGGCAATTATTTCAAATTCTTTATAGTATTTATCGTATTCTTTATCAATCCAGTCTACTTCGGATTTTAATGTGGTAAGCGAAGTTTGACACGTTTCCAAAAATCTCAATTCATTAACAAGTTTCGTTGCAGCAGGTGTTTTAAGCTTTAACAAAACGTTATCAATATCAGCCATTGCTGCTACTACTATTCCCGTATTATATGGTAATATGACTTCGTTTATTTTTTCAAAAAGATTAATTTCTTGGCTTACTGCAGCCCCTATTTTTTCTATTAATGTTTGCTTTTGTGTAGTGATTTGATTCTCAAAGTTTTGGGTTTTAATTTCGGATTTTATCGCATTAAACGATTTTTTCAATACTTCCTTCGCCTTTGTAACTTCTGAGAACCCAATAATATCTGATAAATTCTTAAGCTTGTCTCCTTTAGTCTGATCTATAAAATCTCTTAAAAATTGATAACGAAGTATGAGATTTTCCCTGCGGGAATTTTCTATGTAAGTTGTAAAGTCTGCGGTATCGTTAGAAAACTCAGTAACTAATTTCCCTTTTTTGGGGTAAAGTTTGCGTTCTGAATTTATAGTTGGATTGTTGTAGGAAAGACTAATTGATGATTCAACTTCAGGAACAAGGTACGCATTTCGTAAGGCGCCTTTTAGGTCAATTTCTGCACTTGATAAATGTGTCACTGCATCAGTATAATACCATTCCAGTGAATCTGAAATACTGCTTTTACCAGTACCGTTGTCCCCATAAAGTAGTGTGGATTTCCCCCCAAGATTTAATGTAAATCCTTCCTGCACGCCGCGCAGCCCAACTATTCCAAGTTGTTTTATTTTAATTGCCATTTTGATCTCTTAGTTTTTGCAGTTCATTTTTGACATTGATATCTGTTAGCTTTCCCTGCTCATAAAGAGTTGTTAATGATTGCGCAATACCTTTATCTACATTAGCAATGTTCTGAATATCCTTAAAAAAGTCGTCCAGTATCTCTTTGCCTGATTTTACCTTATTAACATTCATATTTTCTATTTAAAATAATTCCAGTCGATTTTAAAATGCGTTGCAATTGTGTTACTCATTACATCAAGGCCCGTTTTATTGTTGCAAATCGGATAGACACCAAAATGTTGTACAAAATTCAATATGAAGTAGCTTTCAAGATCCTCAACCCTATAAGCCCAAATGCTTTTCAGCATCTCAAAATTTATATAAGTAAACCATAGTGGCTCTACTTGCCTGTAATTTACAAGTCCAACATTTTTGGATTTGCCACCAAAGTGCCCGTTTAAACGACTTCCAATGCTATTAGTCCTTTTTTCGCTCATACCTATGTAAAGCAATTTGGAAGTATCGAAAGGATATTGAATTTGAATAGAGGATGTGAAAATAAAATATAAACCTGTGATACCATTTAAAGACAAGATGTTTCCAGCGTCAAAGGACTTAGGACTATCAAAATAGATATTTACTGTTTGGTTAATCTCACTCATTTTGGATATATTCCGATGATAATTGTTGTTATTAAAGAAAGTTTTAAAGGTACTAAACTTTCAAATTAAACTTTGGCTCCGTTTACTAACGCTCAAACCAATCATAGTCCATATTGACCACCGTAAAAGGCAGTCCAAAACATCTATATCTCTTTGAAAAGGTAAATATTCGAGAAAAGAATTCGCTTTTATATTATACCTCTCATTTCTCCAAACGCCAGCAGTTCCAGCCGCTTCGTTTACACTCAGCCGCTTCACTGCATTTTAAAACACCTGGGGGTTTGGGCCTCGCTGGCGCTCGCCCAAACCCCCGGGATTTTTTGCGGCTACTCAATAATTTCCTTTAGCTCATTCCATTTTCTCCACTGGCTTTTTCGCAAGCAAATTTCTGAACGGCGGGACTGAATGCCAAGACCGTGCCCTGCGGGTTTGCTGGAAAAAAATCTCCACACCCCTCGCTTCGCTCGGGGGTAGTATTTTTTTCCGCAAAGTCTTGTCCTTCAGCCCGCCGTGTTCAGGTGAGGGTGCTTACAAAAAGCCACCGGAGGCTCTTGCCGACGGGGGCTGATTAAAAAAAGCAATTGGGACAGATTATGGAAACAAGAAACGACAGGGCACCACCACAACGGAACAAGACAGACCGCAGACTATCACAAAAAACAATTAATAGACATTTTAAAAATTTGAAATTATGAAAACCGCAGAAATAAATAACAAGGTTGGCAACAGCAACACAGCCAATAAAGCAGACAATTCAGGCAACAGTCAACGCGTAAATAATTTACCTGTTAGTACCGCCTTTAACGGCGATAACAAAAAGGACGAGCCGAAAAAGGAAGAGTCCAAAACAACCGGCATATCCGCAAAACAGGAAGAACAGCCAAAGCAACCCGCAGAAGCCCTAAAGAAAGCAGACGGACAAGCCCAGGCGGAACAGGGAAAAAGCGAAGCACCGAAAGCCGAACAACCAAAAGCAGAGGAAGCCAAACCACAGGCCGAGCCAAGCAAAAAAGAACTGAAAGAACAGTTAAAGGAACAGCAGGAGCGCAAGTTAGCTGAAACCGTAAAACTGGTGGAAGCATTGGGCAAGAAAATAGCGCAAAAAAACAAACTGCAAAACACGATTGCCAACATTGACAACTTTACCATTACCCAAAATGACGAGGACGATATGGCAAGCGATAGCCGTTTTCACCGTTGTGAACTGATAATACATGACGATGACGGCGAAGAGTTTGTGACTAAAAACCCTTTCATTATCGCCTATGTCGCCCACGAAGTTAGAGGGCTTTGTGTAGAGAAACTGGCAGAGGTTGAGGCAAGTATCGTTATCCCTCTTTGAGTAAATAACTGGAAACGCCCTATGTATTAAAGTTACATAGGGCGTATTTCAAAAGGTGAAACCATTTGATAACTAAGACAATGATACAGCTATTTATAGAATTAACCAATCAAATCTATTGGGTTGGTTATGCAGAGGAATTGGCAAAATCTAACCCCGCACTTTTCCAGTTTGAATTTAACGAATTTTTTAATTCCTATAATAATTAACATCATGGCACATAACATCAATTATAATGAGCAGACACAAAAGCACAGTTTTTTTAGTGTCAAAGAAAAAGCCTGGCACAATTTAGGGCAGATCATTAGCGATTACCCCACCAGCGCAGAAGCGATTAAACACGCAGGGTTAAATTATACCGTTGAAAAACGCCCCTTATTTACCTACGATACGGATAACTATGCCGCTGACCCCGATACGGATATTATTATTCCCGAAATTGAAGTACCTAACTTCTTTGCCACCATCCGCACCGATACCGAGCAGGTTTTAGGTGTAGTTGGTAATGATTACGAAGTAGTACAGAATATAAACGCCTTTGATTTCTTTGATAGTATTGTTGGCGGTAAAGACGGCATTTTATACGAAACGGCAGGGGCATTAGGTAGCGGCGAACGCATTTTTATTACCGCAAAACTTCCCGATTACATTAAAGTTGGCAGGAATGATTTAATAGAACAGTATTTGTTTTTGACTACTTCGCATGATGGTTACGGCAGCATCACCGCAGCTTTTACCCCTGTAAGGGTCGTATGCGAAAATACGCTTAACGCAGCTATGCGCAATCATAGCAATTCTATTAAAATACGCCATACCGCAAGCGCAAACGATAGGCTTAAACAAGCGCATACGCTATTAGGAATTACTAATCAGTTAGCTAACGAATTAGAAGCAGTATTTAATAATTGGTCAAGGATACGCATAACTGATACTTCGGTTAAACGCTTGATACAGGTAGCAATGGCTCCCAATAAGGAAGTATTACAAAATCTGCAAAACGGCAAGCAGGACGAATTATCTACTACTTACAATAATATGGTAAGTAGCGTAATGGAATATGCTTTAACCAACCCGACACAACAGGAAGTCACTACCAAAGGAACATTATTTGGAGCATACAACGCAGTCACCGGGTACTTTCAGAATGTGCGCAATTACAAAGACGATGAAACTAAGTTTAAAAGCATCATGTATGGCACAGGCTTACAAAGAAGTCAAACCGCATTTGACTTATGTAAAGAATTTGCCAAACACGGCAATAGTGCGTTAAACTAACTAACAATAGGGGGGTAATTCCCCCTTGGTATTATTCACCATTCAACTATGAAATTATGACACTTTTATTTCTTCATATCGGCCATACAAATCATTATGGGGTACTGCTTTTAATAGCAGGTTTATTCATCCGTTATCAAATAGGACGGCGCAGGTTTAACCGCCGAAGTATTACAGGTGTACAAATCTATAGCAGTTACATTAAGGCTATACTCACTACTATCATAGAAACGCTATTAAATATTGTTGGTGCTTTGTTTATAGTGGTCGGTATAATCAATGTTATCATCCGTCTATAACAACCCCGTATCACTTAAAAAACACCTTTTAGCGCCCAAAAATTCCGGGCGGCCCCTTGCGGGGCATAAAGTTTCTAAAATCTACTTAAACGACAAATCCAATTTTTGTAAACTTTGAATACGATCAACTCTAAAACTCCTGTTATCTTGCCTCAATAAACAATAGCCTACCAAATAAATAACATCGAAAGAACCTTCCTTGACATTAATGATGTTAAAATTTTTCAATGTGCGATGGGACAATTGATCATTGCGATTTTTGTACTTGATTCTAATATATGAAAAGCTTGACAGTGCATCTTTAATTGCATTTGAAATTTCGATTGCTATAAATTCAGGAGTTGCAGCTTCCGGTTTATGAGCTATATCAAATTGCGGTACTTGCACGATAAAGGGGCTTTTTATCTTTGTAAATGTTGTTGCCTGCACTATTTCAAACTCCTCTACCTTATTTGACAAGTAATCATATGCCCGTAAAAAATAATAGCCACCACGATAAGCAATATTTCTCGGCTTTGCCAGTGTCTCTATTTTCTCCGTTTTGATATTTACAAATCCTGAACGCTTTATAACTTGCGTAAGGGCTAAAATAGTTGTTTCTTCTACTTCTTCTATAAGTTCCAACGCTTCTAAGGGTAAAGTATAACCCGATATTTTATCATCGGTGGGATCAAAAAGATTAACTTTTACGTCAAGGGCAGACACGTTGCGTATTGGAATTAGTTTTTTATCTGTTAATGCATGTTTTGATTTGTGAGGCTCAATATCAACCAATTGTAAGACGGGCGGTAAGAATGATAATAAAGAATTAATGACTGTGCTTCCCACTCCAGCGTTCACTGAATTATCTTCATAATTGAGTGATGATTTCTTTTTGCCAAGTTCAATCGAAGCGGTTTTAAAAGCAATTTTATCTCCCCTTTTTAGATAATTTCTGTTAATGGTTGACGTAGACTTAAGTATGAGCTTTAAATCATCTTCATCAATTTCTGCAAAAATAAACTTATATGGCTTAGGTGAAAACCAGGTACATCTATATTTATATGTATCCGATTTAACCCCGGAAAAACTTTGTTTAGTTTTATAAATTTCGGCAATTACCATTAACGGGGGTAGCATAATATGATCGCCACTAATGATGATTTCTGTACTCCCATTACTATAAGGATGCACCTTTAGGGTTACAATGTCACCAATGCTAAAAAATTTAGATTCCATTCGTAAACTTAAATAATTATTGCAACAAGTTTGTTATATTTGTAGTTGCCTTGCAGCTTGAGGACGATAGACATTTAGTTAAGCCGCAAAATATTTCAGTTAAGATTTCTGATACTGAAATATTTACTGTTATATGAAGAGGATAACAGGTAAGAGATTGTTATGTATGGCCTCTATTTGACCAGTTAGAGCCTTCAAGCCTTCAACTGCTCCCCGGAGTAGCTGAATAATTGAATGAGCGATAATATGTTCTATAGTGCTAATACAGCAGACTACAAATATACGTATAAATAGGTAGGTTATCAATAGCATTAGTGTTGTTGTTAAGTGAAATATTAATCCGTGTGTTACATTTGGAAAAAATAGTGTGACTCAGTTATTGGGTGCTGGCTTTACCGTTAAGTAAGTATGTTTATCAATAAAATCCGTTACACCTCGCTGCAAGGCTTTTTATTATGATCCCCCCATTTAATGAAAGACCACCCTGGTTAAAAGGCAGGGGCTATCTTCATATCACGCCTAAAATTGACGTTTATAAAAGGTACGCTGAAATATACGCTAAGGTTCATGATGAAACCTTTGTTGCTGAACACGGATTCTTTCCGCTAATCCACTCCGTTATTAAGGAACGTAAATTCAAGAAAATCCCCAATGGTGTTGGACGCGCACATTCTTACAAAAAAGGTGACGAATATAAAAAAACGGCTAAATTAAGGCCGCTACATTATGCTACCCATATCGATGCGTTAATTTACGGATGTTATGCGGAAAAACTTTTAAAGCTATACGAAGTCGAATTACAAAATTATCCAGGACTGACAGACTGTGTTATCGCATATAGGAAGATAGAAGTTGATGATGCTGATAACGAAGAAGATGAGGAACTTCCAGGGAAAAGCACTATACATTTTGCTCACGAAGCGTTTGAAGAAATAAAAAAACGTTCAGTTGATGGCTGCGTAGTGTTAATGTTTGATATCAAAAGTTTTTTTAGCGAACTCAATCATCAGAAGTTGAAAAAAGCGTGGTGCGATTTACTAAAAGTGGAAAAGCTGGACCCTGCCCACTTTAATGTTTTCAAAGCAACAACCAATTTTCGATATATTTTAAAGGACGAGCTAAGAATAAATTCGTCAAAAACAGGCAGACGAAGTGGCTTTGATGAAAAAAAGCTTGCTTCAATAAGAAAATATGAGGGAATAGAGGCCTTTTTTTCTTCAATTGATGATTTTAAAAAGGCCATAAAAAACAAAACACTTAAAGTTTATAAACATCCGTTCATGAAAGGCAACCGGCCTGTAGGCATCCCCCAAGGATTACCTATCAGTGCGGTGTTGGCTAATTTATATCTTTTGGAATTTGATAAGGCGATTTTAGATAAGATCGTCAACAATTCCGACGGCTTTTACAGGCGGTATTCTGATGATATTATGATTGTTTGTAAACCCAATGAAGCAGACGACATCGAAAAGTTTATCCTAAATGAAATTAAGGACAGCAAGGTTGAAATAAGCGAGGATAAAACAGAAAAATACCTCTTTCAATATGAACAAATCAGCCCACGGATTAACAGGATTACCTCTACTCTTATCTCAGGGGGTAAAATAAAGGTTGGAAAGCCATTAACCTATTTAGGGTTTGAATTTTATGGTTACCGAACGTTAATAAAGTCGGCAAATTTGGCTAAATACTATAGAAGGATGATTTCATCTGTAAGGCGAAAAGCTGGTCGGGCGCTCAAAATTAATGAAAGTTCGCATAGTAACCCGGCTATATTTCCGAGACAGTTGAGGAAGATATACAATAATGTAAATCTCAATAAAGAGAAAGTATATAGGAAACGAAAGATGCTTGTAAAAACCGAGCAAGGTTTTTATTCTTTCATATTCAAGAAAATTCACATCAAATTAGGGAGCAATTATTTTTCATATACAAAAAGAGCAAGTTCAATAATGAGCCAGCCTTCAATTAACGGTCAGGTCAGAAACCACAAGAAGATTTTTTATGCGTCGATGGCGCACCATCTCAAAAAGAAAACTTAAATTATCCTTGCGTTTAAGTAGTTCAATACGGCAATCCATAAGAGGTGTTCAATAAATCTAACATGATAAATTTTTTGAACACCTTAATTAAAAAAAATCCCATAATCATTCGCTTTTTTTCTCTGAATTTTTCTCGGCATATTTTTCCAAAACCCGCTCTACAAGCATCAAAAACCCATAAATGTGTTCAATTAATTTCCCGCTGTCGGTACGAAAAGTTAGGTAGTACCTAACTTTGCTGTAATAATAAAAAAAGCCGCTTTGCGTATTGTAAAGCGGCTTTTTTATTATCGACATTCCCAATTTAAAAGAAGTGTTTGAATATGCTTGGGAACCAATAATCGAATAAAGTGTTCCCAACACTACTTATTAAATATTAAAGCTATTAATCACTATTTACTAGTAAAACACATTCCCATTTTGGCAATCGGTACAGCCACCAATCGGATGGAAAGCCACTACCTTGAATTAAGCGAGTGATAGCCTATCCGGCCGATAGACCGCCACATAGCCAGTTCCTCTTTATATCTGTCATTAATTACTTCGCAGGTAGTATCAATGCGCATAGTAGGCCTTTCTGTCAGATTGTAGGCTGGCCACTCAGGAACACCGTTCGCAGCAGGCTTACCCGTCCTGGCGAAAGTTGTCCACAGTTCTGCCATATGATGTGATGCAATGAAGCGTTCAGGCTTGTTTCCGCTTAAAAACCCAGGTTTTGCACCCGGCACTTCGTTATTGAATTTGAACGTGATGTCCATGGCATGCGGCGTCCCGAAAGCATAATCAGTACCAGGGACTTTTGCCTCTGATTTATAGCCAAAGTTATACAAGTATACAGGTGCGCCATGTTGCTCCGCTTTCCTTTCTGCTATGGCGATAGTGCCCAGTCCCATCATATTGATCGATTTAACAGCCATCCAAATATCACTGGGCGACGCGTTCGGCCTGGTTCTTCGATAAGTCTCAATTATTTTTTGCGTATCAGCCTTAAACTCTGGTTCAAATTTCTCTTGTAATGCTTCAAATGTAAAATCGCTTTTCATCGGGCCGGTATCATGTGAATACATCGCAAAAAATGCCCATTCATCTTCGTTCCAGCCGGTCATCAGCGGCTTGTCCTTTGATATTTTGGGTGCAAAGGGGTCGAAAGGGTCATGGGGCAGCGCGAGACCGTCCACTACCGGCGCAAAATTGTTAGGAACGAACCCTATCACGCCATGTTTGTGAATGTAGTCGCTGTTTGCCATAAGGCGTGGAACTTTATTTTGAACATCAATCAGATCCTTTACAGGAACATCAAGTATTCTTTTCCAGTCTTTCGGATCGATGTTGAGCTCCTGAAATACCAGTTTTGTCATTTCGATGGCGGCTTCTTTCGGCAACATTTTAAGGCCGGGGCCGCTTTCGATAGAAGCCTTATTAAAATAGGGTGCTGCTGCCGGCATAGCATATAAACAGCTCGTTTTTGCGCCGCCGCCGGATTCCCCAAAGATCATCACATTATCCGGGTCGCCTCCAAAAGCTGCTATATTCTTCTTTACCCATTTTAAGCCATCGACGATATCCAGAAGGCCGTTATTACCCGAACCGGCATATTCCGGGCCTGCAATATGTTCCAGATACAGAAACGCCATCAGCCCTAACCGATGGTTTGTTTCTACAACGACCACATCAAAGTTTTTTGCCAGGTTTGTTCCATCCTGACCAGGTGCCGCTCCGGAGCCATTAGCAAAGCCGCCGCCATGGTTATAAACCATTACCGGCCGCTTTTTGCCGTCGTTAGCCGGAGTCCAAATATTAAGAAACAAGCAGTCTTCCCTTGATGAAGGGTTAAAAGTGTCCCCCTGTATGGCAGGCGGCCCGAACTCCAATGCATCCCTGACACCCTGCCACGGCTCAAGCTTTGCAGGTCTTTTAAACCGCCTGTCACCCGAGAGCCTTCCGGCGTAGGGAACGCCCTTGAATAAACATACCCCATCTTTTTTGATTCCCTTAAGCTTGCCCTCAGCGGCTTCAGCTATTACGAAATCGTCTTCAGCCTGAACAGAGGACCTGGCAAATTTGGGGAGGGTAATTGCAGCGGTAATAACTGACAACTGCCCTAAAAATTTTCTTCTGCTTGATTTATACATAACTTACTATTGAAATTGAATCGTCAACTGATCTTTTATAAAAGCACAATACTTTGATGCCAAGTGTTAATCAGCTTTTGCAAACTCACCATCGGCTGCAATCTCTACTTCGTCGCTTACAAGGACCGTAGGCGTTTTTGAACCGATATTAAAGTCTGAACGTTTTAATGTACCCCGTAATTTAAAACCTGCATCATTTTTCTTGCTATTGGGGTTCTCTTTTGTGCCGCGGTACCAGAGATCCATCGTTACAGGTTTTGTAACACCATGCATGGTCAGGTTGCCGGTAAGCTTATACTTATTCGTTCCATCTGCCTTTATTGATGAACTTTTGAAAGTGATAGCCGGGTATTTCGCAGCATCAAAAAAGTTAGCACTTCTTAAATCATTATCGCGCATTTCAACTTCTGTATTGATTGATGCCACATCTGCTGAAAGTTCGAAAACGGCATCACTGAAATCAGGGTTGGTCGTAGTTATGGTCACGTCAAATTTTTTGAACAAACCATCGACATCTGAAAGCAAATGATGAGTAACGGTAAACTTGAGCTTGGAATGCATTTTATCATTTTTCCACGTTGTCGTTTGGGCAAATAATGAGGTTTTTAAAAGCAGGATTACCGCAAATAGTAATAATTTCTTCATGTTAAATAATTGGTTTTTAGTTAAACGAATACTTCACGACTGACAAACCTGCATTTAAATGCTTAATTTGACGACCGGAAGGTTCGGGATAAAAATAGAGTATAAATCATTCCGATGTCTTGACATGAATCAAGAAATTAAATTGATTTCGGTCAATGAATCAACAGTTATGATTCAATCTTTTTTAACAGAAAGTTTCTTTCTAACCCGACTTAGCGTTTCAGGGGTTAACCCGAGATAGGACGCGATCATATGTTGCGGTACGCGCTGCATAATATCCGGATAAACATTTAGCAGTTTAGTGTATTTCTCTTCGGTTGATAGCGTGAACATATCTATTAACCTCTTTTGCAGCGCAATATATGCACCGCGATACTGAGCATAATTAAATTTAAAAAATTCTGGAACGGCTGTTTCTAAATATATGTGCGCAGTTTTGCTTATCAATATCAATTCAGTATCTTCCAATGCATCAATATTCAAATTAGATTTATCTTCAGTTATAAAACTGGATATATCAGAAATAAACCATCCCTCCGGCGCAAATTGAATAATTCGTTCGTTGTTTTTTTCATCCACAAGGTAAGAGCGGAGTATGCCTTTATTTACAAAAGCGACCGATTTGCAAATTTCTCCTTCCTGCAAAAAATACTGATGTCTTCTTAATTTCTTTATTGTAACATGCTGGGTGAAGACTGCTTTTTCAGCTTGTGTTAGTGTTATTCCTTTTGATAGTTTATTGAAGAATGTATCCAGCATATTATTTAAAAACACTAATTTAACTTTATTTGGCCGATTACTTACAGTTAATAATCAGAATGATCTTTCTTTGCCCGATTTACTTGAAAACACATTGTGCAAATGCGCTGATCCCAGCATATCGTCGCGTTTCGATACCAGGAAATCTTCTGAGAAAAGACAAGTATAGCCAATATAGATACTACGGCATAGGTGTTCAAAAATACCTCGTGTCAATTTCTTTTCGTCTCAGCAGGGTCTCCGGTACGGGACTCTGCGCTGCGCTATTCATGAGGAACGCAGGATCCTCTGCGAGAGATCCTGCGGGGACATTAAAAAATCGATTGCTTTAGATGTGTTTAATAAATTTTGCCGGCACCCCGCCAACAACTGTATTGTTGGCAACGTCTTTGCTTACTACCGCGCCTGCTGCCACTACCGAATTTTCGCCCACGGTTACGCCGGGCAGAATAGTAGCGCCCGCGCCGATCCAGGCGTTGCGTTTAATCAGGATGGGTTTGCAGAGCATGCCGCGGCGGCTGGCCGGGTCGGCCGGATGGTTTTCCGTCACGAGGTTAACTCTTGGGCCTATCAGAACATGATCCTCTAAAGTAATGCCGCCCATATCCAGGAAGGAACAGGCATGATTGATAAATACGTGCTTGCCGAGTTTGATGAAACGCCCCAGATTAGTGTGAAAGGGCGCAAAGATGGTTGTGGTTTCGTCGACCGGCGCGCCTATGATCTCGCCCAGCTTTTCACGAACCGCTTCGATAGTGGTTGCGGTATTCATTGCAGGCACCAGGGTCAGCGTCCGTGCCACCATCTCATTGACCTGAAAAAATTCCGGATCGGTAAGTTCAACCAGCTCACCTGTCCTTAGTCTCTCAAAAATATCTTTCATACCACAAAGGTCGGCAAACCAGTCTTTCTCAGCTGTGTGTCCTCAGACATTTTTTAATGTTATTTTAAATGCACCATTAAAAACTTCATCAATTTCAATCGTCCAACCCGGCAATGATTTCATCTGTTAATTAAAACTCGTTTAGAACCCAACAAAAATTGCGTTCAAACTACCAATGTTTTCGTCTCCGCAGGGTCTTCGCCACGGGACTCTGCGCTGCGCTAAATTTCTCCAATTTAGATTTCCCCTATAACATACTTCTTTTTGAAGAATTTAACGTATCTTGCCCACTTAACTACTCAAGTAATGGCAACAGGAACAGTAAAATTTTTCAATGAATCAAAAGGCTTCGGCTTTATTACGCCCGCAAGCGGCGGCAAAGAAGTGTTTGTACACGCTACAGGACTGATCGATCAGATCCGCGAAAACGACCAGGTTAATTACGACGTGGAAGAAGGCAAAAAAGGCCCGAGCGCCGTTAATGTAAAAATAGCATAAGCAGCATTGGGAAGATCGACAGAAACATTCAGTAAAAAAGAAAAAGAGAAGGCCCGTCTAAAAAAGTCGAAAGACAAAAAGGAAAAGGCCGAGGAACGGAAGGCGAATTCCGGCAAGGGCAAAAGCCTGGAAGATATGATGGCTTATATCGATGAGTATGGCAATATAACATCCACGCCACCCGACCCATCGAGAAAGATAAAGATCAACGCGGAAGATATCCAGATCGCCGTTGCTAAACAGCAGGACATCCCGCACGACACGGTAAGGACCGGCGTGGTTACCTTTTTTAACGAATCGAAGGGTTACGGCTTTATCAAGGACCTGCAAACGGAAGAAAGCATTTTTGTGCACATTAATGCTTTGACCGAGCCGTTAAAGGAAAACAACATGGTGACTTTTGAAACCGAGCAAGGTGTAAAAGGACTATCCGCAATTAAAGTAAAAAAGAAATAATTATGGTAGTGAAAACAACGGCATCGGCAGTTCAGAAGGAAAACTTTAAAACCCGGTTTGCGGAGATCATAAAAGATAACGCCCATTTAAAAGATCAGTATTCGATCCAGTTTTTTGAAACGGCCCAAAAAAGCAACTACGGTTTTACAGGGCGCGATGGCAAATCTTTAAATATTTTATCGAGCCTGACTTTAGAGGAAGCCGAAAAGTATAAGATATTGAAAAGCTCGTGGCAGCATTAACAGGCCACGGTGCCTGGAAATAATTATTGCAAAGAAAACCGAGTAAAATCGGCGGAAAGCCCGGTATTCATACCGGGCTTTGTTGCTTACGGCTCGTTTTTCCGCAGGGTCCCTGCGGAAACGTGAATTAACATAGGTATGAAATTCAACGTCCTAACTTTAACGTCTGTTCGCGCGCTGGCGATCATTTTAATCGCTGTACTGGTTATTATGACGGTGACGACTGTTTGCCTGTATCCTGAAAATTTAAATCATTTTGGCAAACCCAGCTTTATATGGACAATATCGCTGCTGGCGGCTTACCTCATTTTTTCCTTCTTTATACCTGCCATCGGGCGCATCGATCACCTGTCGGTTGCCTTCCGGGACGGAACCGGTATGGGATTGGCAGCCGGGGCGGTTTGGATAATTCACGTAACGATAGAATACTTTATCGCCATTCCGCAATCCGTAAACGGTGCGATTACCCTCGGCTTTATGCTGGTGCTGTTTGTCGGCTTCGGCGTTGCAGCCTATCTAACCATAAAAAGCACGGGCAACCTTTGGGCCGCTTTAACAAGCGGCGTATGGTGCGCTATGCTAAGTATTCTTTTGCTTTTTGTATATGCCTTTGCGGTGAATTTTATATTTATGCAGCATTTAATGACGATCCTTGAATTTGACGAAGAATATAAAACAAGCGGAATGCAGGCCGCATCATACACAATTCATAACACATTGGAGTCGGGCGGCACACATCTTTTAGCCGCGCCGATTATAGCCGTTTTATTTAGCATGATGGCTGCCGGCATTTTTAAACTGCAAACACGTTCAGCCAAAAATTAACGTATATTCTTAAAGCGCTTCGATAATTTATTTGCGTCGACCATCTTTGTAAAGCACTTTTCAATAGTGTAATAATTACACTAAGATGAAGAATTTCGCCGATAAAAACCCCACCTTTGCCGAGAAAACAAGGGCGTTGGTCTATTATACCCGGTTTGGGTGTAACGTTTTTTAACCGGCCATGTCTTATGGATGTATTTAAAAATTAGGAAATACAAAAAATTGACAATCAAAAAATTACAAAAATGAAAACAAGAATTTTATCATTAATCGCTTTTATAGTTTTAGGCTTTACCGCCGCAGCTTCGGCTAATACTGCTACCACAGCTGCTAAAAATTATACCATTTTAAACGACATCAGCCGCATCAACAAAATTGAAATTTACGGCAACGTAGAAGTGTATGTTTCGGATGGCTCCGCCGACCAGGTAAAGGTTTATAACAATTATTATTCGGAAGATGCGCTGGTGCAAAACAAGAACGGCGTATTGCGCATATCATCATACAAAGCCGATAAGCTGGTGGTTTGGGTTACTGCCGCCGATCTTCGCGCCATATCAGCCTATGACAATGCCGAAGTAAAATCATTCGGCAACCTGTCGAAGATAGACTTCGATGTGGAACTGCATAACAACGCTTCGGCAAAATTAAACCTGGACGCCTTCAACGCGACAGTTACCGTTGCCGACCATGCAAAAGCCGACCTTGCCGGTACAGCAGAGCAGTTGAACCTGAACCATAATGTATCGTCGACTGTAAATAAAAGCAACTTTAACGCTGCAAATTATACCGATCATAAAACCGATGCCCCGGCCGACGCAAAAAACAGCGACCTGGCGGTTATATAATTAAAAAGAATGAACACCCGATAGGTATCGGGACCGGTTTTACCGGACAAAAAGCTGCCTGATAGACGGGCGGCTTTTTTTGTGAGAGAATGTTTACTTCATTAGGTTGATAAAATCATCGAACAGGTACCGGCTGTCGTGCGGGCCGGGGGATGATTCGGGATGGTATTGAACCGAGAATGCCTTTTTACCTTTTACGCGGATACCCTCGATGGACTGATCATTCAGGTTTACATGGGTGATCTCCACCTTGTCGGATGCGCGCACGGCTTCCTGCACTACGCCGAACCCGTGGTTTTGCGACGTTACCTCGCAGTGATCGATAATGATGTTTTTTACCGGGTGGTTGAGCCCGCGGTGACCGTTGAACATCTTTTTGGTGGGGATGTCGTTGGCCAAAGCCAATAGCTGGTGGCCCAGGCAAATACCGAACATCGGCTTATCCGATTTTAAAATGTCTTTTACCGTATCGATGGCATAAGGCATAGCGGCGGGGTCGCCGGGGCCATTCGAGATAAAGTAACCCGTAGGCGCAAAATCTTTTTCCATTTCGGCGAATGATGTTTTAGCCGGGAACACCTTTGCATAAACATCGCGGTCGTCAAAATTGCGGAGGATATTTTTCTTAACGCCCAGGTCGAGCACGGCCACGCGATAAGCTGCTTTTTCATCCCCGAACGTATACGTTTCGGTGGTCGAAACTCTTGATGAAAGCTCAAGCCCATCCATCGACGGAACTTCGTCCAGCTTCTTTTTTAATTCCGTGACATCCAATGTCTCCGACGAGATAATGGCGTTCATGGCCCCTTTGTCGCGGATATGGCGCACCAGTTGGCGTGTGTCTATATCAGAAATGCCTACAATATTCTGCTCCTGGAAATAATCCTGTATCGATTCATCCGCCTGTTTTCGGCTATAGGCGATGTTATAATTTTTGCACACCAACCCCGCTATTTGAATATGTCCTGATTCCACCTCGTCCTTATTTATACCATAGTTGCCAATGTGGGCATTGGTGGTCACCATGATCTGCCCGAAATAGGAGGGGTCAGTAAATATCTCCTGGTAGCCGGTCATACCCGTATTGAAGCATATCTCGCCGGTGGTAGTTCCCATTTTTCCGGCGGCCTTTCCGTAAAAAACTGTTCCGTCGGCCAGTAATAATACCGCAGGTAAGGTGGTGAAATATGTCATGGATAAAAAGAAATTAAAGGGTTAAAAAGCCGGCTTGCCTGGTGCGGCGCACCGTGAAAACAGTTTGTACTATTGAAGTGAGAAACTTCCTGATTCACGGCCGCAAAGGTAATGATAAGTCACTAATTTCACGAATGGAATGCTCGAATTTTACGAATTATTATGAATTGACGCCTCCGTCATTCAATCAATCTATCAGATCAAAATTCGTATGCCCCGGCAATTAAATTAGCGAAATTCGAATTAATTCGTGTAATTCGTGCTATAATTTGAATCATGTCCGTACATAAAGAGGTTAAAAGAATTACCACCAATACGCTGCAGGAGATGAAGGGCCGCGGCGAGAAGATAGCCATGCTTACCGCCTATGATTATTCGATGGCGTCGATCGTCGATGAGGCTGGCATGGATATTATCCTGGTTGGCGATTCGGCATCGAATGTGATGGCCGGCCACGAAACCACGCTTCCGATAACGCTCGACCAGATGATCTATCATGCATCGTCGGTTGTGCGTGCGGCAAAACGGGCGCTGGTAGTGGTCGACCTGCCTTTTGGTTCGTACCAGGGCAACTCGAAAGAAGCGTTGAGTTCTGCCATCCGGATCATGAAAGAGTCTGGCGCGCATAGTGTAAAAATGGAAGGGGGCGTAGAGATTGCCGAGTCGGTAAGCCGCATTCTTACAGCAGGTATACCGGTTATGGGGCACCTGGGATTAACCCCGCAGTCGATCTACAAGTTCGGCACCTACACCGTACGCGCGAAACAGGAAGCGGAGGCGCAAAAATTGCGCGAGGACGCCGTGAAGCTGCAGGAATTGGGCTGCTTCGCCATCGTTCTTGAAAAAATACCTGCTGCGTTGGCTAAACAGGTAAGCGAAAGTTTGAGCATACCTACCATTGGCATAGGCGCTGGGCAGTACTGCGACGGCCAGGTGCTGGTTATTCACGACATGCTCGGCATCAACAAGGCATTTAAACCGCGCTTTCTGCGCCAGTATGCCAACTTAAGCGGCGTAATGAACGATGCGATAAAAAACTATATCGGTGATATAAAGTCAAAAAGTTTCCCGAACGAAAAAGAACAGTATTGAATGAGTCGATAGTCAATGGTCGATAGGAAACGGCCTGTTTACCATGGACTATCGACTATGGACAAACAAAACCACCTATGGCCAAAGTTTCCATTAAATATGTTAACCACGACATAACCGATGCTGATATTCTGTACGAGGATAACCACGTCATCGCGATCAATAAAACGGCGGGAGATATTGTGCAGGCCGATGATACCGGCGATGAGCCCCTGGACGAGAAAGTGAAAAAATACATCGCAAAAAAGTACAACAAGCCCAACGGTGCTTTTTTGGGCGTGGTGCACCGGCTCGACAGGCCGGTAAGCGGCGTTATTCTTTTTGCAAAGACCAGCAAAGCGCTCGAACGGATCAACACGATGTTTAAGGCCAGGGAAATGCATAAAACTTATTATGCAGTAACCCGTAACCGGCCCCAGCCGGAAGCCGGCAATATGGTACACTGGCTGGTAAAAAACCCGCAAAAAAACGTAACGAAGGCGCACGATCACGAGGTGGAAGGCGCCATGCGGGCCGAGTTAAATTATAAGTTGGTGGGGCAGGTAAACGATTATTATTTGATAGAGGTTGACCCGATAACCGGTCGTCCGCATCAGATACGGGTGCAGCTTTCCGCGTTGGGTTGCCCTATCGTCGGTGACAATAAATATGGTTACCCGCGCGGCAGCCTGCGCAAAAGCATCAGCCTGCATGCCCGCAAGCTCCAATTTATACACCCGGTAAAAAAAGAGCCTGTAGCGATTGTTGCCCCTGTGCCAAAAGATGGCTTTTGGGAAAGATTCGAAGGTATGATGGTGAGTTAACGGGCGTCACCAACTCTTTCAGTTATTTTGCCTCCTTAATAGTCGCGGCACCTTTCGTAAATTTAGCTGCCCGACAATTTGAACTTTTGCTTATTTTTGACGAAAATAAGAACTCTACTATTAAATTCAATCAACATTTCAGGTTCAGTTTTAACGGGGTAATACCTATCGACGATGTTATTAACAAAATATAGATTCCCGTATTAAAGTGAACAAAATTCTCTCTTTTTCTTTATGGGGAAACAACCCAAAATACACCGAAGGGGCAATAAAAAATGTAAAATTAGCAGGGCAGTATTTCCCGGGTTTTATTTGCCGTTTTTATTTAGATTCAACCGTGCCGGATTATATCGTTGATGAATTAAAAAGAAATAGTTGTGAAATAATACCCGTGAGTGAATCACTTACAATCCCGAGGATGTTTTGGCGGTTTTTACCTGCGGATGACGAGACCGTTGATCTTTTTTTAAGTCGCGATACCGATTCCAGATTATCATTAAGGGAATGGTCTGTTATCGAAGCATGGGAAAAATCGCCGGCAAAATTTATAAGCGTAAAGGACAATCCATATTATCATGGGGAATTCCCCATGATGGGAGGGTTGTGGGGAATGAAACGCATAAAGGATTTTTCGATGGTAACCAGGATCGAAAATTGGTTAGCTAGCTCGGGGCTTAATAATCCCGAAGATTATAATGTTGATCAGCTTTTTTTGAAGGAAATAATTTTCTCCGAGGCACAATCCAATATCGACTATTACGATGATTTTAACTTAAATAATGTTGACTATTGTAAAAACATACCAATTAAAAGAGAATCAAATAGATTTATTGGCGAAAGCTTTAATGAACATGACAAACCTGACATACACTGGAAAGCTATAAGGGGTTACAATTTAAACCGGTATGGCTTTATTGGCAAAAAAATAAATACATTGCTGTTGAAGTTGGGGTGGTGATACCGGACAGCTGACGAATACATGATAACTCTTGAATTATAGATGAAAAAAATTTTGGTTACAGGTTCCTCGGGATTAGTGGGGTCGGAAGTGTGTGTCCATTTCGCAAAAAAAGGGTACGAAGTTCATGGGGTCGACAATAACCAGCGGGCAGTATTTTTTGGTCCGCAGGGCGACACCCGGTGGAATCAGCAACGACTATCTAAAACGATAAAAGATTTCCGGCACCACGAGGTAGATATTCGCGACCGTGCCAGGATTTTAAGTCTGGTGAAGGAAGTTAAGCCAGACGTTATAGTGCACACAGCTGCCCAACCAAGTCACGACCGTGCGGCAGCAATCCCGTTTGACGACTTTGACACCAATGCTGTTGGTACCTTAAATATGCTGGAGGCTACCCGCCAGTTTGCGCCCGAAGCGCCCTTTATCCACATGAGCACAAACAAGGTTTATGGCGATGCCCCAAACAGGATAAAATTAAAAGAGTTAGACACCCGCTGGGACTACGACGATGACAACTATAAAAACGGCATCGCCGAAACTTTTACGATTGATCAATCGAAACATTCATTGTTTGGCGCATCAAAAGTGGCTGCGGATGTAATGGTACAGGAATACGGCCGGTATTTTAATATGCCAACCTGCGCGTTACGCGGCGGGTGTTTAACCGGCCCCAACCATACCGGGGTTGAGCTGCATGGTTTTTTAAGCTACCTGGTAAAATGTAACCTGGAAGGCAAAAAATATTCGGTATTTGGCTATAAAGGGAAACAGGTGCGGGATAATATTCATTCGCATGATATTGCCCGCTTTATGGAAGCATTTATCGACGCACCGCGCGCTGGTGAGGTTTACAATCTTGGCGGGGGAAAAAACAATACCTGCTCTATTTTGGAAGCGTTTACCATTACCGAAAAGTTTAGCGGAAAGCAACAGGTATTTGAATACGTGGATACGAACCGTGAAGGCGATCATATTTGCTATTACAGCGATTTAAGAAAGATGAAAAGCCACTACCCGGGCTGGGACATTACCATAAGCCTGGAAGAAACGATCAGGCAAATTGTTGAGGCCTGGAAAAAAAGAATTTAATATAGTTAACATCCATAGGCTTGAAAATTTTATTGAGTATGTCACTTTATATTCGGCAATGCTGAGTTAACGAAAAGCATGGAGAACAGTAATAAGCAGCGTCATATCGACGAAAAAAAATATATATTGCCAAATATAATTTTCCTGGATAATGTGCCGAATAAAAAATATGGGGGTCTTATTCAAACATTATATAATCTATTTGACGGCTATCCTCCCGAAAATTTATATGCGTTGGTTCATGAATATCAAGTCCCCGAGGAAAGTTCATTAAATTGCATTCAAATAAAGTTAGATGACACTCCATTAAATATATTTAAATGGCGTCTTCTTGCCCGGTTTAGCCCGTTTGTTAATAAATTAAATGCGGTATTAAGAGAAATATTGGGTGTAAAAATAGACAAGAGTAAATTACCGCCGGAAGGCTTAATATTAGTTTGCACCTCTAATATCAATAAATTGCATGCGGCTAAAATCATTCATAAAAAATACAATTATCCTTTATTAACGTATTTTATGGATGATTGGATCGCCGACTCAACATTGGAATGGTGGGGCGGAAATGCCAATGAGTTGGCGAAATATGCATTAGATAACTCGTCGGGTAGATTGATGATTAGCGAAGTTTTAAATGAGTCGCTAATTGAACGTTACTCGTTGCAGTCTAAGCCTACTTACATTGTTCACAACCCTGTTAATGTAAAAAATAATTTTCAAAAGCCATGGTCGGTTGCAGACTTGAAAACCATTAAAATTATCTATGCGGGTTCAATTTGGGATATGCATTTAGATGCTTTAATTTTGGTAGCCAATGCTGTTGATAGGTTGAACAATGAGCCCGGGAAAAGATACGAGCTACATATTTATTCACATCCCTCCTTTTGGAATAACAATAAATCAAAATTAGACAAAAACGGAGTTGTATTTGGTGGTTTTGTGCCGTATGACGACTTAGATGATAAATTATCCAAAGGTACATTGTTATTGGTTGTTTCTTCCTTCTTAAAGCAGTTCGAGGCATTTTCCAGGTCATCCGTTCAAACTAAGTTAACAGACTATATGAAAATAGGAGTACCTATATTGTCTGTCGGTCCGGTGTATGGTGCTTGCAATGCTTTTGTAAAAAAATGGCAATGCGGGTATGTATGGGAGAACGAAAACATTAACGGATTAATGGACTATTTACGTAGTGTTGAAAATGATGATGACAGATATCAATTTTTTGCCAAAAATGCGTATCTGCAAGCCAGCCAACATTTTAGTAAGCCGGTCGTACAGCAAAAACTTTACGAATTTATAACTTCAATTTATCATCATAAATGAAAAAAATTTGTTTTCTTACATTGAATGGGTTTGTACCGTGGGGCGGAAGCGAAGATTTATGGCATCAAACAGCTATAGTTCTTCATAAAAAAGGCTTTTCGGTATATGTCATTTGCATGGATTGGAAACAACGGGAGAGCGCACACATTAAGGAACTCGAGGATTTAGGAGTTAAGATTATAAGAATGCCTTTCCTTAATACATTTTACAATAAGGTACGGCGAGCCTTGAAGCCAATTTTTGGCGACCGGCAATCTATTTTTCTTAAAAAAGCGATCAGGTATATCAATCCGGATTTTGTGGCGCATACAAATTTAGCTCCACGGGGAGGTGATGTCCTGGCGCCTGTAGTTAAAGCTAAAATACCTTACCTGATTGATGTTCAACTCGCGGATGAGTTTTTATGGCATACCGTTACTGCTGAAATGGTAGCTTGTTATAAAAAAGCAAACGGTGTGTATTTTTTATCTGATAAGAACAAACACGCCGCTGAAAAGCAATTGGGCGTCAGACTTGAAAACGCAAAACGACATTATAACCCGATAAAGATTTATGAAAAAAACAGTGTGCTAGAAATAGATGGTCCGGTTAAATTTGCTTGTGTGGCCCGTATGGGAGTTGAGCATAAGAGGCAGGACCTGTTGTTAGAGATTTTAGCGACAGAGAATTGGAAAAATAAAAGCTGGGAATTATACTTTGTAGGTAGCGGCGAGCATTTGCAATCATTAAAGAACCTGACGAAAATGTACGGCTTGGAGCAAAAAGTGTTTTTTAAAGGTCAGGTTACAGATATAGCGGCCATTTGGCAAGAATGTCACGCACTTTTACTGCCTAGTATGTACGAGGGAATGTCGTTAGCTGTCATGGAATGTATGAAGGCGGCGCGGGTGGCTATAGTGACCAATGCCGGTGGAAATAAAGAATTTATCACAGACGGCGATGATGGATTTATTGCTGAAGCCGCCACATTTGATTTATATGCAAAAGCCATGGACAGGGCGTGGGATCAGCTCAGCAATTGGCCTTCTATCGGGCTAAAAGCTCAGCAACGTGTTAATAAAATGGTACCTGCAGATGCTGCCACATATTTTGCAGAAGAAATAATCAGTTATCTGTAACATGAAATCAAACGTTTTTATCGTTTGTCCGGGTGTAGGCCATATAAACCGCGGCTATGAATCATTCACGATAGAATGTTTTGATAAACTTAAAGATGCCAACAGCTTTGAACTTTTTTTACTAAAAGGCGGAGGCGTTTCTGGCCAAAAACAAATTAAGATTGCCTGTATAAAACGTAACTCAGGGCTAGCTGGATTTTTCGGTAAGATTTTTGGAAAGGAAAAATATTGGGTCGAGCAAACAACCTTTTTGATAGGAATGCTACCGGCTATTATACGGCATAAGCCCAGCGTAATTTATTACAGCGATTTTATCTTAGGCACTCTTTTATTCCACTTACGACGTTTTTTTAAGTTTAAATACAAATTACTTTTCGCTAACGGGGCGCCCAACGGGCCGCCATTTAAAACAGAGGACCATGTTCAACAGGTGTTATTGACGTACATGAACCGGGCGATTGATGCAGGCGCCTTGCCGGCGATGCAAACCTTCCTTCCTTATGGTTTTAATATTTCAAATACCTTTCGCATATTAAACGATACTGAAAAGGGTTCACTTAGAAAGTTATTGAATTTGCCGGTCGATAAAAAGATTATTATTTCTGTTGGGGCGATCAACAGCCATCATAAAAGAATGGATTATATAGTCCGTGAATTTTCAATGCTGGATTCAAATGAATATTTTTTGATATTATTAGGTCAGATAGATTATCAAAGCCAGGAAATTATCGATTTGGCAGCTAAAATCTTAAAAACGGGCAGCTATATTATTAAACAAGTGAAGGTGCCCGACGTTGAAAAGTATCTTTCCGTTGCTGATTACTTTATGCTGGCATCACTGCTGGAAGGATTTGGACGAGTTTTTATTGAAGCGCAACAATGGGGTTTGCTCCCTATCGTACATGATTATGATGTTACCCGCGAGGTTTTAAAATCCTATGCCGTATATGGCGATTTGACAAAACCGAATGTACTCGCAGGTTTGATTAACCAGGTTGATTTGGCACGATTGGATAAAGGTGAAATATGGTCATATGCTTATCACAATTACTCGTGGGATAAATTAGGGAAACAATACGAGCAAATGGTGAATAAGTTATTACCTCAACCCGATTAATGACAACGGTTATTTAGATTTACCTGAGATAAATTGTAAATATTGATGAAGCATGCACTATTATACCAGGAAGGGCTGGTGGGTTGGCAGTACGGCGTGCACAAAGCGCTTGAGGACGAGATCGTAAAACAAACCAATGCCGAGATCATAACGGTTCCGGAACATGATTTTGAAAAAAAGAACAGACGGGTAGAGCACGGCAGGCGATTGGGTTTTTTAAGAAAATACCTTCCGAAAATGACAATGGAAGTGAACGCCGATGTCGCCTGGCACGTATTGATGGCGCCTGGCGATTATAACCTGGACCTTATAAAAAACTGGTATCGTGATGTGAAATACAGGATCGTTTATGTATTTGATACATTACAAACGATCGAGCAGGCTTTGATCGACGCATTTTCCGATGATACCTTTAATATCCATATTACATCGTTTAGCGAAGCAGTCCCGTATCTTGAACGCATAACCGGAAAAAAATGGTATGCGATAGAACAGGCGGCTCCCGAGGATTTTTTCGAATGTTTACCTGCCGGTCAACGACTCATTCCCTTTGCCAGTTATGGCAGGAGGCTTCCTGCCTTTCATGAAACGTTGCTGGAATTCACGCGTGAAAATAAGCTATACTATGATTTTAGTACATACAACGGTACAATAATCACTAAATTCGACCCATATATGTACAATCATTATGCCTGGCATGTTTCGCACAGTATGTTTAACGTTTGCTGGCCTGTGGAGCTTACCGACCCAAGGCGTGCCGGTACATTTAATCCAATCACCTGCCGTTGGTTCGAAGTTGCCGCCGCCGGCACGTGCATTATAGGTAAAAAACCCGCGAATGAGTATTTTGACTCAATTCTGCATCCCGACCTTGTTGTTGAAATGGATCCCTTTAAAAAAAGAAAGGAACTTATCCGCGACCTTGAAAAATTATGGCAAAACAGGGAAACTCATCTCAAATTATCTCAGCAATTAAGAAATGAGAATATTTACCGCTGGACATGGAAGAACAGGGTTGAGCGTATGCTTGAGCTTATTGACGAGATTAAAAATTAGTTCAGCCGCACACCGTCATAGCAATATAAAACAATGAAGCTTTCCGTAATTATACCCACCTGTAACCGAAATGATTTGTTGTGTAAATGTCTTGATCAGCTCGTTCCCTTAAATCAAAGCATCGCCGATGAATATGAAGTCATTGTAACTGATGACAGCAAAGACGATTTAGCCGGGAATTTAATACAACAAGACTACCCATGGGCCAAATGGATAGCGGGGTCAAAACGGGGGCCGGCGGCAAATAGGAATAATGGCGCAAAAAACGCTACCGGCGACTGGCTCATTTTTTTCGACGACGACTGTTTGCCGGGTAAAGATGTTCTATTATCGTATCAAAAAGCAATTAAAGCTCACCGAAAGGGCCTCGTCTTTGAAGGATGTACGATAGTTGACCGACCAAAGAACAAATTTAACGAGGAAGCTCCGTTAAATCTGACCGGAGGCTATCTTTTTAGCTGTAATTTTGCGATTTACGCAGAATATTTTCGACAGCTAAATGGTTTCGACGAGAATTTTCCTTATCCCGCGATGGAGGATTCGGAGCTGGCTTACCGCATCAGGGCACAAAATGTCGAAATTTTTTTTGTAAAGAACGCCATCGTTCTGCATCCATGGAGACAAAAGCAAAATAGCTTTGACATGACTTTAAAAAGATTCTCATCCACGCTATACTTCATACAAAAGCATCCTGACGAACGAAAGAGATTAGGATTTCTGTATTATCTAAGGTCATTTTATCATAGCATGGCAGATACATTTAAAAATAGCGTTCCATATAGATTTCGCGGAATAACCGAAAAGGTCACTTATGATCTGATGCAATTGTATTTCGCATTTTATATGTTGTTTTATAAAACACAAAACAAGGACTTGAACGATAGATGAATAAAACAACTTATTTTAAATTTAATGGATGAGTAAGAAGCGATATCATTCATTAGATGCTGTAAGAGGTGTGGCGTCGCTGCAGGTTATACTTGCACACAGCCTGGTAGCCGTGCCTTCGTTGGTATGGCTTGTGTTTCCTGACAACTCCATAAAGCACACGGGTATTAAATTTTACCTGGCAAATTCGCCACTGCATTTTTTTTGGTGCGACTCACAAGCAGTTAAAGTTTTTTTTGTGTTGAGCGGTTTTGTTTTGTCGCTGCCTTATTTCCAAAACGGTCAGCCAACGCCTGGTTATTTCAAATTTTTTATAAAAAGAATAATCCGGCTTTTGCTGCCATGCCTGGCTATAATTGCCATATCGTTGATTTTGAAATACTTTTTGTACCATCCGGAAGCTGTAAATTCTTTTGGTGCCTGGTTGCGGATGGTTTGGACGGATCATCCTTCGCCGGTCAATTTTCTTAAGATGATATGCCTTACCTATAACTTTGATTATATCGACCGGTCCTTATGGACATTGCCACCCGAAATAAAACTGTCATTGATCTTGCCTTTCTTAATATGGGTTCATAAGCGCTTAAATTTAACTTTCAGTATTTTAGGGCTTTTTATTTATGTAGTTCTGTGGCATTACTTCAATAAACACGGCGCTCGCACATTTTGGTCGGACTTCCCTGTATTGTTTTATCTCACCTTTTTTTTGTTGGGGTCTTATCTATGTAAATATCGCGAGGCTATAGTTAGTTTTGTCAATTCGCTCAATTCCTTTTTATTCTATTGCCTGATTTTTTTTATGCTACTTATTTATACAGCAGACTTTAGTTTTTGGTGGCTGCCGCCAAACGTTCAACATTTAATTCACTTATCTTCTGACTACATTGCAGCATTGGCCGCTGTTTTAATTATAATTTTAGCTTTGAGCCGACGAGGGGAAGCATTCTTCAAAACCAGGCTATTTCTTTTTTTGGGAAAAATATCATTCAGTATTTATCTAATCCATGCGGTTGTTATAACGGTTGCGGCCTACCTGTTAAAGGGAATTGTCGATCCCGTTTATGCGGTAGGAGTTGCGTTCCTGTTGTCGTTTCCGCTTGCCGCCGTTTTTTATACATTCATTGAAGTGCCTTCGCTAAATTTTGCAAATAATGTTTCGCGTGCCGCATTACAAAAGGCACCTAAAAAGCTCAAGATGAAGATCGATGCATAGGCCGCTAACATCAGTAATTATCCCTACCTATAATTATGCGCATTATATTGATGAGGCTATCAACTCCGTGTTCAACCAGTCGTATCCCAAAGAGTTAATTGAGGTGATTGTTGTGGATGATGGTTCTACGGATGATACGCAAATGGTTTTGCAGAAATGGATCGCCTCAGGCGAATTGAAATACTTTTATCAGCAAAACCAGGGAAAAGCCGCAGCGACAGCACTTGCCATACAGCAAAGCAGTGGCAAATATATTTTTAATCTTGATGCGGACGACTTTTTTTTTAAAGACAAAATTGACAAGACGGTGTCAATATTTGAAAGTAATGAGGAAATTGTCCATGTAGCCTCGGCAGCGCAGGTTTTTAATAATGATGCCCGAATGTTGGGTGATATCGAAAAATTGCCTGAGATTATAGTTGGAAAGGAACTTGAAGGACGCTGGTTGCTCGATTACTTTTATGACAATAATATATTGTATGGTGGTGGAACCACCTATGCCGCACGTGCCTCGGTTTTAAAACGAATTGAAGTACCTGCCGCTGTGGATATGTATATCGATGAATTCCTTATTTTAGCAATATTGCCGTTTGGTAAAAGTTTTTTTATATCAACGGCTTTATCAACTTGGCGGGTACATTCGTCTAATTATTCGGGAAAAACGGCTGACGCGGAGGTTAAAAAAAATAAAAATGAGCGATTGCTAAGATCTTCTTCTGCTGTATTAAACTACCTCATTAAAAACGGGTTTGATCAGAAAATAATAGATATATATTGTATTAAAGACGCCATTAGGATATTAGCATTTAAGGAATCGATAAATCAAAAAAGTATAAAGGATATTTGGCTTTTTGCCAGGCTGATATTTATAAAAATGCAGCCCGGCATAAACTTAATAAGGAAATACCAAATATTGAACAGGTTGATCCCGGCTACGTTGTTCAAAATGATGAAAAGATTATTAAACAGGAATCAGTAAGTAAATAAATACATGGGATTAATCAGGATCTTGTTGGCATTGGCTGTAGTAGCCGGTCATTGCGGCGCCATCTGGAAATTTAATATGGTTGGTGGTCAAATAGCTGTTCAGTCCTTTTTTATTATTTCCGGATTTTATATGTCTCTGATATTAAATGAGAAATATATAGGTAAAAACAACTCGTATAAGCTTTTTATAAGTAACCGGCTGCTAAGATTATACCCGGTATACTGGGCTGTGTTAACATGTACCTTAGTTACTTGTATAGCAATTGCTGTAGTGTCCAGGGGCCAGCATCTCGACAAGTTTGAAGGTTATTTGAGTGTTCAGCCGAATTTCTTTTCGTTTGGCTACATGATTCTCACAAACATTTTTATTTTCGGCCAGGATGTTGTTATGTTTTTAGGTATCCATCCTAACAATGGCCATCTGTTCTTCACCAGTAATTTTTGGGCAGCCAAGCCCGGCCTCTATACTTTTTTATTCATTCCTCAAGCCTGGACATTGGGTGTCGAGCTGGCTTTCTACCTGGTCGCGCCTTTCCTGGTGCGACGAAAACCTTTGCTTATCATTTCACTGATCGTTGTTTCTCTCGCGCTCCGCCTTTATAATTTTAATTATTTAAATCTTCGCAACGACCCGTGGACATATAGGTTTTTCCCAACAGAGATCATGTTTTTTTTATTTGGCTATCTGTCATTCAGGATCCTCCTGCGGGTGCAAAAAACTACGGTTCCTAAGGCGGTGTCAGTTTCCGTATGGTTGTTTATTGTTATTTTCACATTGTTATATTCCTTTATTCCGGATATAAAATTTACCGTTTTTCCTTTTTCGGTTAAGGAAATATGCTATTTCATAACCGTAATATTGTCAATTCCCGTTCTCTTCAATTTTTTAAAGAAAAATAAATTAGATAGTAAAATAGGTGAGCTATCTTACCCGGTTTATATCTGTCATAACCTGGTGGCGCTTGTTATCTACACAGTGCCAGGTACATATTTAGACCGTAGCTGGCTCATTACCATAGCGGTGCTTGTGTTTTCTTATATGTTAAATAGATGGATCGCCGAACCGGTTGAAAGATACAGGCAATCAAGATTGGTTGTTAAATCAAACAACGTAACCAATGTAGGGGTGTTATAAATATGGTTCCTTTGCGCCGTTAAATGGGTTATTATGAAAATTGTTTTTATATGCGGATCGCTTGAGCCCGGCCGCGATGGGGTAGGTGATTATACACGCAGGCTGGCGGCGGCGCTTATTCAAAAAAATAACGCCGCATCCATAATTGCGATGAATGATAAATATATTACAGAAAAGCTTGTCGGCACCCAAAAAGAGGGCGAAACTATTTTACCGGTATTGCGTTTGCCTGCAAATTCACGTTTAAAAACCCGCCTCGTTGAAGCCAGCAACTGTATCCACAAATTTGGTCCCGATTGGGTAAGCCTGCAATTTGTTAGTTTTGGATACCATAAATATGGCTTACCATTTGAATTAATATTCAGTCTTCGTCGAATATTAAAAAATAAAAAGTTACATATTATGTTTCACGAGCTGTGGTGCGGCATGGGTAAACAACCTCCAGGAAAAGAGCGATTTTTGGGATTTATACAGAAGGTTTTTTTTCGATTAATGATTTCAGTACTAAAGCCTGATGCTATTTTTACAAACACGAAGTCGTATGCAGCTCACTTGCGTCAAATTGGTGCTAATGCCCGGGTTGTACCTGTTTTCAGCAACATCAAAACAAATGATTCTGAGAGCAGCGAAAATTTGAACCGGTTGCTTCCTGCGAATCTACTATCAGATGTGGTGAATAATCAATCTGATTGGCTGATTATTGGTTTTTTTGGAACCATTTATCCGGTTATTGGTTTAGCTCAACTCATTAAAAATGTTGCCGAAGCAGGTGAAAACTGTAAAAAGAAGGTGGGCATTTTGTCTTTTGGGGTTAATCGTTATCTGGATATAAACAAAATCGTTGATTTAAACAGGATTACGCTTTGGAAATTAGGTGAACTTTCATCAGGTTTAGTGAATCAGATTATGAGTTTGGTTGATGTGGGAATTGTCACCAGTCCTGCTGATCAAATCGACAAAAGCGGGTCGGCAATTGCATGGCTTGAGCGCGGGATACCCGTGCTGATCTCCGGGGCGGATGAAACATATTGTAAAGAGCAGAAATCGGAAGGTATATTGCAGGTTAACACGTTTTCTGATGTATTAGAAGCTTTAACTAATACAACTGATAACGCCATTCAAAATCGGCTTAACAACGCTGTCGCTTCATATTTAAACTTCGGAAAAACTACGATTAACGATGCATAGGGGAGTTAAAAATCTGTTAATAATCGGTCCTTCTCAAGGTAATTACGGGGGCATTGAAGCTTTTATGATCGCTATTGCAGAAGCAGGATTAGAATGGCCCGGGTTTAATATTAAGTTATGCTTTAAGTTGGTTAAAGGGGCAAAAGCCGGAAATAATTTAAAATTATCAGCCCGGAAAAATGGCTTAAAGGTGTGTTACATTAAACGTGGATCATTAGAATTGGCAAAATTAGTTATTTGGGCAGACGTACTGCATGTTCAAAATACACCCCCGGATATTATATTTTTAGGTCGCCTTTTTAGAAAGAAAATGTTTTTAACCATCCATAACAAGCGGGTAAGGGCATTTAATTTACATTCTATACTTTGGAACATAAGTATGAAATTGGCATACCAGAGGTGGTATAATTCTGAATTTGTTTGGCAAACTTGGGAGCCGCGAAAAAAGCTCGCGAACAGCGAATGTGTGCCAACCGTATGTAAATTTCCTGAAAATTGGTGCCCGCCTTCCCATCGCAAGGGATTTTTGTTTGTCGGCCGATGGATTGAAAACAAGGGAATAGAAGAATTACTGGAGGCTTATGCGATTAACAAATTCGACCCCGGTGAACAGCCGCTAACCATATTAGGTGATGGACCGCTTAAAAAAAAGATATTTGAAATAATAAAGAAGCTCGATTTGAAAGTATCCACACCAGGATTTGTGGATGATAATTCCAAAGCCGACTATATCTCGTCGGCGAGATGGATAGTAGCACCGGCCAACACGTCAGAAGATTTGGGCCTTACGCCAATTGAGGGGCGCAGTGTTGGTGTTCCTTCAATCGTTAGCCGCGACGGAGGTTTACCGGAGGCGGGCGGTGTCGCAGCCTTGATTGTCGAGCCTGGAAACATAGCTGATCTGGCGAGATCTATGAAGATTGCGGCACAAATGGATATGACTGAATATGTACGTAGAACTGAGGTTGCTTATAATTCGTTAACCACATTTTTAAAGCCAATAAGCTTTTATCGGGATGCATTTAATAAATAAACTTTGGTTTACCAAAGCGATGCTATTTTATCGTTTTGGTTCATTTCTTTTAACAGTAATTATGGAGGATATTGATTCATATCATGTTCACTTAGGTCATTTTGATAATTAATGAAACTGATATTATCACATCCTACGGCCAATAACTTTGCGAGGGCAATTGCTTATAAGCTTGCAGAGGAAAATATGCTGTATGAATTTCATACTTCGATGGCTTTTTTCCCCGGAGATATCACTAATAAGCTGCAAAACCTGGGCCCGTTTTCGGAAATGCAGCGTCGTAATTTTGGTTTGCAGCTAAAGCCATATACCCGCACTTTTCCCTGGGTCGAGATGGGTCGTTTACTCGCATCGAAACTACATCTTTCCCGGCTGACTAAACATGAAACCGGATTGTTTTCGGTCGATGCCATGTATCGTGCACTCGATCGCAAAGTAGCGTCGGGTTTGGAACGCGCGGCAAAAAACGGTGTAACCGGGGTATATGCTTATGAAGATGGCGCCTTGGAAACTTTTTTACGGGCAAAGGCCCTTGGACTTAAATGCATATACGATTTGCCTATCGCATATTGGGAAACCGGACGAAAATTGATGGCGGAAGAAGCGCTGCGCCTGCCCGCATGGGCGGAAACGCTTGGCGGCGGCATTGCTGACTCGACGGAAAAATTGGAACGTAAAACGCGTGAATTGGAACTGGCAGATTTAGTTGTAGTGCCTTCCCAATTCGTTAAAGATTCATTACCCGCCTGGGCAAAAGAAAAGGAGATCGTCATATCGCCTTTTGGTACACCCTATGTTAGCTCACCGGCAGAAAAAAAAATCGGTAAAAATGATTTTGACCGCCCCTTACGTGTTATGTTTGCGGGATCGATGGGGCAAAGAAAAGGGCTGGCAGATCTATTTTCGGCTGTTAAAATGTTGGACAACCGAAACATTGAACTCGTTGTTATGGGTGGGCTGCAGGTGCCGTTAAAGTTTTACAGAGATCAATTTTTCAATTTTATTTACGAACCGGGAAGGCCAAATTACCAGGTATTAGAATTGATGGCCACGTGCGATGTTTTTTGTTTACCGTCCATTGTTGAAGGCCGCGCTTTGGTGATGCAGGAGGCCATGAGCCAGGGGCTTCCGCTTATTATTACCGCCAATACCGGTGGCGAGGATTTGATCCTCGAAGGAGAAACAGGATTCCTGGTTCCTATCCGCTCTCCCGGGCTCATTGCCGAAAAATTAAGCTGGTTTTTGCAAAACAGGGAAAAAATACCCTCCATGGGAAATATAGCTAAATTGCACGCCGGTAAGCTTACCTGGGAAAATTATACAACACAAATTATAAATTCGATCAGGAGTTTAGTCAACCCCGTTAATTAATTGGCGTTATGGATAATCAACAAGTTTTGGAGGCAGGCGGGCAGCAAAAAAAACTATTTTTGCGTCCAGGCTCACTAACTTTCAACGATCCGTATCCAGCTGTTAAAAATGGTATATGGGTTTATTTCTTTTTGCTGATCTTCGAAGGCGGGCTGCGTAAATGGGTATTGCCGGGTTTGGCTGCGCCGTTGTTAATTGTTCGGGATCCGGTAGCCATCTGGTTAATAGTGATCGCCTGGAGGCGAGGGTTGCTAAAATCAAACTTTTCCCTCTCCGCTACTTTTGCGATAAGTATTTTCGGCTTGGTTACCGCACTCATCTACGGTCATGGTAATCTGCTGGTCGGTATTTATGGCGTACGCACTTTGCTGCTGCATTTTGTCCTGATTTTTATAATTGGGAATGTTTTCAATCGGGACGATGTTTTAAAGATTGGAAAAGCTATGATATGGATAACTATTCCGATGACAATATTATTGATTTTACAATTCTATAGCCCGCAATCCGCCTGGGTTAATTTAGGCATTGGCGCCGATACAGGGGGAGGGGGATTTAGCGGTGCCCTGGGTTATTTCCGCCCACCGGGTACCTTTTCCTTTATCAACGGAACGGTTCTTTTTTACAGTTTGTCGGCATGTTTTATACTTTATTTTTGGTTTTCACCAAAAAGGTATATAAAGAGGCCATTATTAATAGCCGCTTCGGTTGCGGTAGCAATAGCCATACCCATGTCGATTAGCCGTAGTTTATTTTTTATGGTTGCGTTTACCGGGATATTTGTTTTGATCGGGTTTGCCCGTAATGCCAGGCGAACGGGCACCATGATTACTGCTGCATTAGTTATATTGACAATTTTTTTAGTACTAAGCCAGCTAACCTTTTTTCAAACAGCAACCGAGGCATTCTCAACACGACTTACTAATGCCAGCGAGATAGAAGGCGGCTTTAGTGGAACATTTGGCAATCGTTATCTGGGCAGCTTACTGAACGCATTTAATGTCTCCGGCGATTTTCCCTTTTTTGGATATGGCATCGGCATGGGAACAAATGTGGGTAGCCAGTTACTTACCGGCGAAGTGAATTTTTTGATCGCTGAAGGCGAATGGGGAAGATTGGTAGGCGAGTTGGGACTTGTTATGGGGCTTGCAATAATCCTTACTCGTGTGGGATTAACCGTTAAAATTGCCATTTTGGCGTTTAAAAAGTTGTCTGTGGGCGACTTTTTGCCTTGGATATTAACAAGTTATTGTTTTTTAACAGTTCCGCAGGGGCAATGGGCCCAGCCCACCACACTTGGATTTAGCGTGTTTGTTGCCGGTTTAACAATCGCCGCATTTTCCGTACAAAAGCAAGAAAAGAAACAGGAAGGAAATGATTTAATAGCCGGCAGAATGCCCCGGCTGTTTACATAATAATGCGTATAATAATTTTTACCCACCCAGCCTTTACCGTTCATCAAAGCATGCCCCGCTATGCAAAAATGCTGACTGATGGTTTGCGCGCCCGGGGGCATACGGTGGAAGTATACTCTCCTGACGCCTACTTTGATAAACTGCCTGCGCCTGCCTTTTTGAAAAAGTGGTTCGGCTATATTGATCAATTTCTCATTTTTCCAGCAATTATTAAAAACCGCGTCCGGAGCCATGATCATACACTTTATGTGTTCTCAGATCATGCATTAGGCATGTGGGTTCCGGCTGTTAAACATTTACGTCATATCATAATTTGTCACGACTTCCTCGCGCAACGTTCTGCCGCCGGGGAAATTATTCAGAACCAAACAGGCAGTACCGGCAAATTATATCAAAAGCTGATACGTAAAGGATATCGCCAGGGCAATAACTTTATTTCAGTTTCAAAAAAAACACAACAGGATCTGCACCGGTTCCTGGGTTTTATTCCACCCGTGTCAAAAGTGCTATACAATGGGTTGAATAATAATTTCACTCCGCTGGATATCGAAAGGTCACGACAAGTTATTGGCAAGACGATAGGCCTAAATGTTTCGGACGGATATATTTTACATATAGGCGGCAATCAGTGGTATAAAAACAGGATTGGGGTGGTAAAAATATATAACGCCTGGCGTGCAATGTTTAATAATGCATTGCCTTTATTATTAATTGGATTAGTGCCTTCACCAGACTTGAGGCGGGCAATTGAAACATCGCCTTATCGGAACGATATTTTTGCACTCACGGATATTAATGACGATGATCTGAACGCCGCATACTCTGGAGCCTGGGTACTGCTCTTTCCATCGCTTGCGGAAGGTTTCGGTTGGCCGATTGCCGAAGCAATGGCTTCCGGATGCCCGGTGATTACCACCAATGAAGCACCGATGAACGAGGTTGGGGCAGATGCGGCAATATATATTCCCGTTCAGCCTGTAAATCTTGCCGAAAAAGTTAAATGGGCTGAGCAAAGCGCAAAAGTTTTAAATGAAGTTATCGTAATGCCGAACCCGCAAAGATTGAATTTGATCGATAAAGGGCTGCATAACTCGAAAAGGTTTGATACAGATGCGGCGTTAGATACAGCAGAAAAAATATTCTTTCAAATATGGGATACTCATTTAACAGCTTAATGTTATAACCGTTGTAATTACTTATATTGTATAGCAAATAAATGTTGATGGAAATAAATTATAAAGGTTAATGCATTTACTTCACGTAATAAGCAGTATGGATCCGGTAAATGGGGGGCCGTCCCAGGGGATCAGGAACCTTGACCTAGCCATGCGTAATGAAGGCGTTGTAAGGGAGGTTGTGTGTTTAGATCCGCCTGATTCGTCTTATTTAAGCAAGGACGAATTTACAATTCATGCACTGGGTCCGTGGCGCAGCCAGTGGCGGTATTCATCCAAACTGATTCCGTGGCTATATGCCAACGTCAACAGGTTCGATATTATAATTATTAATGGATTGTGGGCATACCATAGTTATGCCGCATGGAAAGTGCTTCACGAGTTAAAAAATAAATTTCCTGCCAAAAAAATGCCGAAAGTTTTGGTAATGCCCCACGGCATGCTCGACCCCTATTTTCAGCGCACAAAGGAGCGGTGGTTAAAAGCGATACGGAATTGGGTTTATTGGAAGCTGATTGAAGGCAGCGTGGTAAACGATGCGGATGGCTTGCTTTTTACCTGCCAAACTGAACTGCTGCTGGCCCGTGAAACGTTTGTACCATACCATCCAAAAAAGGAATACAATGCAGGTTATGGCATAAAACCGCCGCCCGGGTATCACCATAGCATGTCTGATGCGTTTTACGAACGGTGCCCTCAATTAAAAGGCGTTCCGTACTTGTTGTTTTTAGGCCGTATCCATCCAAAAAAAGGGGTGAGAATGCTGACGGATATGTACGCCGAAGTATATAAAGCGAGGGTGTCGGCTGGTTTAACGATGCCAACACTTGTTATAGCTGGGCCTGGATGGAATTCGGAGTACGGAAAATTATTAACAAAACAATTATCCCGAACTCCGGAAATGAGGTCAGTGATATATACGCCCGATATGCTTACCGATGATGCCAAATGGGGTGCGTTTTATGGATGTGAGGCATTTGTACTTCCAAGCCACCAGGAAAACTTCGGCATCGCGGTGGTAGAAGCCCTGGCGTGCGCCAAGCCGGTATTAATATCCGACCAGGTAAATATTTGGAGGGAAGTTGCGGATGGCGGCGCCGGACTTGTGGAAAATGATAACGATATTGGTGTAAAAAATTTGTTGACAAGGTGGATGGAAATGACAGACAAAGAGAAAGCGCAAATGAGTAAAGCGGCAAAAAACGTTTATCTTACTCGTTTTACTGTCGATCAGATCGTTAAGAATTATATGACGGCATTTAGCAGCCGATAAAGTTTAACTTTCCATGTCAAAATTAAATATGCCCGAGTCTGAATATATTTCCAAAGTAAGGTTATCCGGCTTTGATCCAACCGTCGGGTTACAACGCGGTGTAAGCAGGTTTAAGGAAAGCATGTGGTATATAGTAAAGGTTTTATTTTTTTTAACCGCCTTTCCGGTACCACAGTCAATTAAGGCTATGTTCTTATCGTGGTTTGGTGCCAAAGTTGGTAAAGGCATACTTATAAAGCCCAGGGTTAATATTCATATGCCGTGGAAACTGGAACTGGGTGATTACTCCTGGATCGGTGAAGAGGTATTCATTCTGAATTTCGAACCGGTAAAAATCGGTAAAAATGTGTGTATCTCGCAAAGGGCCTTCCTGTGCGGAGGCAATCATGATTACAGGGATCCCGCTTTTAAATATCGAAACGGACCCATTTCTATTGACGATGGTGCATGGATTGGTGCCAATTGTTTTGTCGGGCCAAACGTCACCGTCGGCGCTGATACCGTAGTCGCTGCCGGATCTGTAGTCACGTCGAACCTAATCGCCAATAGCGTTTATAAGGGAAACCCCGCTGGTTGGGTAAAAAGCAGGTGGGACGACTAACAGAGACTGCAAATGACCTTGGCGTTCGCGCCTGCCTGCCGGCAGGCAGGTTCGGAACGGATACTAACGGGGGCGACAGTGACAAAATTCTGTCACCACTTTTAAAACTTATTGCGTAGCCGGATCTTCCCCAAAAAATAGCGCTTTCAACTCGGTGGCATCATCAGGTTTCATTTTTCCGCCCAATATCAGGCGCAGCTGCCGGCGGCGCAGCGCACCGTCGAATAGCGCCTTATCTTCAGGCGATACCGGAACCAGCTCTGGCACGGGTATAGTGCGCCCATTTTGATCCAGCGCCACAAAGGTATAGTACGCCTCGTTGCTTTTTACTTTTGAACCCGACGGAATATTTTCGGCCCATACATCAAGCCGCACCTCAAGCGAAGTAGTGAAGGCCCTGGAAACCTTTGCTTCAATAGTAACTACGTCACCGAGTTTAATGGAATGTTTAAAAGAAACGTTATCGACCGAGGCCGTTACTACAATGCGGTTACAATGTTTTTGGGCGGATATGGCGGCCGCAATGTCCATCCAATGCAATAAACGTCCCCCCATTAAATTGTTCATGGTATTGGTATCGTTGGGCAATACCAGCTCGTTCATTATGGTGTACGATTCTTTAGACGTCTTTCCTTTCATCGATTTTTTTGGCAAAGATACATTTTAGAGGTAAAGCAGAAAGCTAAAAGCGCAAAGCATAATTAATCACCTTTCTGCTTTCTGCTTTCTGCTTTCTGCTTTCAGCTTTCTGCTTTCTGCTTTCAGCTTTCTGCTTTCAGCTTTCTGCTTTTTACTTTTAGCTTTCAGCTTTCAGCTTTTTACTTTTAGCTTTCAGCTTTCAGCTTTCACCTTTCGCCTTTCAGCTTTCACCTTTCTGCTTTTACCTTTTACCTTTTACCTTTTACCTTTCAGCTTTCACCTTTCTGCTGTCACCTTTTACCTTTCAGCTTTCACCTTTCTGCTGTCACCCTTCAGCTTTCAGCTTTCAGCTTTCACCTTTCTGCTTTCTGCTCGATATTCGGCAAAAAGCCGGTCACGATACCGATAAGCGGCAGGAATGCACAAACTTTAAAAACAAAAGTGATGCTGGTGTGGTCGGCTAAATTACCCAGTAGTGCCGAGCCCAATCCACCCATTCCAAAGGCCAGGCCAAAAAATAAGCCCGAGACCGTGCCCAGTTTACCCGGCACCAGTTCCTGTGCATACACCACGATCGCCGAAAAGGCTGAAGAAAGAATAAGACCGATAATAATGGATAAGCCGATTGTCCAGAACAGGCCCACATAGGGCAGCAACAGCGTAAACGGCGCAACACCCAAAATGGAAAGCCAGATGACATATTTGCGGCCAAAACGGTCGCCCAGGAAACCGCCGATAAGCGTGCCCACGGCGGTTGATGCCAAAAATGCAAACAGGTATAGTTGAGATTGCTGTATAGACACGTGGAACTTGCCAATAAGGAAAAAAGTGAAATAGCTGGTCATGCTCGCCAGGTAAAAAAATTTGGAGAAGATGAGGAGCAGCAATATCACCAGCGACCAGGCTATTTTCGCGCGCGACAGCTGTATACCGCCACTTTCTTTTACGGCCTTCTTTGCAGTCATTGCTAAGTGGCCCCTGTACCACTGGCCAACTTTTGCCAGTATAACAATGCCAAGCACCGCCAGTGCACTAAACCAGATAATGTAATGCAGGCCGTTGGGCACTACAATAAGGGCTACCAGCAGCGGCCCTATGGCGCCGCCCGCATTACCGCCCAGTTGAAAAACAGACTGTGCCACCCCTCTTTTTCCACCCGATGCCAGGTGGGCCAGCCTCGACGACTCGGGATGAAAGATTGATGAGCCCACGCCCATGACGGCCACCGCCATAAGCACACTAACAAACGTCGAGGCTATCGAAAGTAAGATCACCCCGCCAAGCGTTAACGTCATTCCAGTCATCAATGAATACGGCCTGGCTTTACGGTCGGTGACAAGGCCCACGACCGGCTGCAGCAGGGAAGCCGTTATCTGGAAAGTGAACGTAATTAACCCGATCTGTGTAAAATTGAGATGAAAGCTTTGTTTTAGCAGCGGATATACCGATGGGATGATGGATTGAAGCGTGTCGTTCAGTAAATGACTTATGCTGATGGCAAACAGAATGCCGACGATGGTTTTTTGAACGGCTGGCTGTGCTTCTATTTGTATTGAGTCCATCAGGCGGGTAAGGGTTAGCTTGCAAAAATGCAATTTTAAACGGTTATTTACACCAGCTAAAAGGGGAAATGACCTTTGATTAACAGTTTGCCACCTTTTATAATTGGCTTAAACTTTGCTGGATTTCAAAACGACCGCATGGAAAAGAAACACGAGTTATTGACGATAGACGATATAAAAAAGCTGGTGGACACGTTTTACGATAAAGTAAGAATGAACCCGCTGCTTGCGCCGGTTTTTAATGAACGCATAAAAGACAACTGGCCCGCTCATCTCGACAAAATGTACCGGTTTTGGCAAACAGTTTTACTTGATGAGTACACTTATTTCGGAAGCCCGTTTTTGCCGCATGCCGATCTTCCGGTTGATAGCCGCCACTTTAAAGAATGGATGGCGTTATTTACCGCCACTGTAAATGAATTATTTACCGGCGAAAAGGCAAAAGAAGCGATTTGGCGTGCGGGAAAAATGGCCGAAATGTTTGAGAATAAAATAGCGTGGTCAAAAAATAACCCGCTAAATATCCTGTAGTTACTCCTTAACCCCTGTCTCGGGGGCAATCATCGGTCTCTAATATTGTTGCCCCGAATTGTAACAAAATGATTACTTTCGACCCCGGTTGTGAACAATTGGATCGTGACCTGATGCCGATCCGCCTGCGCCTTGCCTGTACTGATAAATGAAGGTATTTTTTAAATTAATTGCTTTTTTTGCCGGGGTATTATTTGTGACGTCATTGCATGCACAGGAAAACAAGCCTGTTCCGTTAAAGACCATCCCGGTTAAAATAAAAAATGAAGATGATACCTCCAGGGTGCGCGACTCTGTGGTGGTTGATAAGAGAGGAGTAAAACAAATAGACGCCACCGACCTGCTGGATCGTTTATTTCATATCCAGCCCAGTAAAAAGGCAGACACCGTCACCTCAAAAGCGTCTATTTCACTGGTGCCGGGGATTGGCTATACCCTTGTTTCGAAATGGGCGGTTGTGATTGCCGGTAACGTAGCTTTCCGCACAAGCCCCCAATCGCGCATATCTGCTATTGTGTTAAGCTCATCGATCACTCAAAACAAGCAGTTCACGCTTCCTGTTCAAAGCAGTATATGGAGCAAAGGAAATACTTATAATTTCGTTGGCGACGACCGTTTTTACAAGTACCCCGAAAACACCTACGGCTTGGGCAGCAGCTCAAACATCAGCCACGAGGATCCGATGAATTATTCATACGCCCGGTTGTATGAAACCGCTTTAAGACATGTGTCAGGAAACCTATATGCAGGCGCAGGGTATATTTTTGACTATCATTGGGATATACATGATAAGGGCGACTTTAACGACTATGCGTCTTATAGCAAAGCCTCGTATACCATAGCCACAGGCTTTACTTTAAACGCTTTATTAGATTCGAGAGATAATGCAATAAACCCGTCTAAAGGCGGTTATGCTTCGGTGCAATATCGCAACAATCTTACGGGTTTGGGGAGCACCAGCAGCTGGTCGTCGCTGATAGTCGACTTGCGCAGGTATATAAATTTGCCGGCGGGATCTGAGAACGTGCTGGCCTTGTGGAGTTATGATTGGCTGATCCTTCAGGGCAAACCCGGTTTTCTGGATCTGCCGAGCGACCAATGGGATGCTTTCTCGGCTACCGGCCGCGGCTATATACAGGGACGGTTTCGCGGCGCCCAAATGGTTTACGGCGAGGCCGAATACCGGTATAAAATTACCCGGAACGGACTGTTGGGAGGCGTGTTCTTCGTGAATGGCGAATCTCTTTCCGGCGCGCCGGGCACACGCCTGCAGGGCATACAACCCGGTTTCGGCCCCGGCCTGCGGATAAAATTGAACACCATCTCCAAAACCAATATCTGCATCGATTACGGTTTTGGCCGCCAGGGATCAAACGGATTGTTTATTGATGTCGGGGAGATTTTTTGACAACTTGTGTAATCCGCAAGTCTCGGTATTAAATTAGGCCAAATATTTTTATGAAATCACTTAAAGACCAGGTTGTATGGATCACGGGTGCATCTTCGGGTATTGGCGAAGCGCTTGCCTGTGAAATGTCGCGCCAGGGCGCTAAACTTATCTTGTCGAGCAGACGGATAGATGAATTAGAACGCGTAAAGAATAATTGCGCCGATACACGCAATATATTTATCCTCCCACTCGACTTGACCGATACTGCTAATCTTGAAGCAAAAGTATCCGCTGCGATAGCACTATTCGGGCATATCGACATCATGGTGCATAATGGTGGTATTTCACAACGGGCGCTTGTTTTAGAGACTGAGATAAGCGTTCATCGCGAAGTAATGGAGCTTAACTATTTCAGCTATATTATATTAACCAAAGCGCTTTTGCCGCATTTTATCGGGCGCCGCTCAGGTTATTTTGTTATAACCAGCAGTGTAATGGGCAAAATAGGAACGCCGATGCGGGCAGCCTATGCTGCGGCCAAACATGCATTGCATGGTTATTTCGATAGTCTTCGCGCCGAAGTGTGCAAACAAGGCATTAAAGTAACCTTACTTACCCCTGGCTATATCCATACCCCAATATCGGTAATATCCGGCAACGGAAGTTTTCTCGAAAGTGAATCTGAACAGATTAATGGCGGCCTATCGGCTGATAAAGCCGCCACGCAAATAATGAAAGCTATCAAAAACGAAGCTTACGAGGCTTATATCGGCAAATTTATAGGCGAAGAAAGACTGGCCCTTTTTGTTAAACGCTTTATGCCGGAATTGTTTACCAGGCTGATTCCACGTTTTGGAACACCTAAATAGTTACGGTAGCTTTATTATCAAACAGGTAAGTCTACAGGCCATATAACATAAAAGCATATAACTTTTTGTGCTCCGACGAACTTGGCTTAACTGATATCTTTACGCCGTAAAAGGAATCAAACAGTCATGCTTCGCATGTTTTAGCCATTTGATCATCAAGTGCGCCCGAAGGGATTCGAACCCCCATCATCAGAACCGGAATCTGACATTCTATCCATTGAACTACGCGCGCTGTAATTTGCTGCAAATATATCTTTTATCTTTCAATTTTAAACCGCGGCGGCATGTTTCGACCGATTAACCGCTGCGACAGGCGGAGAAAATTTTGTAACAGATAAATGACGTAATTAATTTCGCAAGCGCGTATTTTTGTAATTAAAAAAGCGTTTATTCGATTAATTAAATATCACAAAGCGAAAAAGTGGCGACGAAAAATAACTTTGCAACCCGGTTAACTTGTTTACTCATATTATTTGGCGCCCTTTTGGAAAGCTGCAGCAAGCCCAAAGCGACCCCTCCGGTGGAAACCACCCAAACCACTACCACTACGACTGTCACCTATAAGGACCCTGATCAATATGGCACACCTTTTAGCGGGGTGCCGGCCACCAAAGATATCGTTATGTACGAGGTGAATATGCAAACCTATACCCCGGCAAATTTCCAGGGTGTAACAGCGCGGCTCGACTCGATAAAAGCGCTGGGTGTTAATGTGATCTGGTTAATGCCTACTTATCCCATTGGCGTGCTTAAGGCTGTCGGATCGTCCTATGCCGTAAAAGATTATAATGGCGTAAATGCAAATTTCGGCACGCTGGACGATCTGCGGAATTTGATAAACCAGGCGCATACCCGCAATATGGCGGTGATTTTGGATTGGGTTGCCGATCATACCTCATGGGATAATGCCTGGATCACCAACAAATCGTGGTACAAGCAGGACGCCAATGGAAATATCATCATTCCTCCCGGTACGACTTATTCAGACGTTGCAGCATTAAATTACAATAGTGCGCCGATGCGTACCGCCATGATAAGGGCTATGAAATACTGGGTGCTCACAGCCAACGTCGATGGCTTCCGCTGCGACTATGCCGATGCCGTGCCCGCCGATTTTTGGACCCAGGCCATAGATACCCTAAATAATATAAAAACGCACAAGCTCATATTTTTAGCCGAAGGCTCTTCCGGCTCAGAGATTACCTCCGGTTTTCAGTTGAGCTATGCTTTTAATTTCTATGGCGCGCTGAAAGGGGTGATCGGCGGCTCTCAAAGCCCCGCGACGTTATTTTCCACAAACGACAGTGAAAACGCTTCCCTGCCATCGCCGGGTATTAAGTTAAGGTACATTACAAATCACGATGATGCCTCGTCAGATGGCAGTGTCCTTACGCTTTATAAGAGCAAACAAGGCTCGCTTGCTGCGTTTGTGCTCGCTGCCTATATGGGCGGTGTGCCGTTAATATACGATAGCCAGGAAGTAGGCTATCCAAATAAGATCAATTTTTTTACCAATGTACCGGTCGATTATTCGGCAAACCCGGATATGGTAGCGGCATACAAGCAGATCATTGCTTTCAGGCAGGCGCACGAGGCGATAAAAACCGGGCAGCTGACGGCTTATAGCGACCCGGATGTTGTTGCTTTTGAGAAAAAATCAGGAAGCGACGATGTATTGATCATCGTAAATTCCAGGAATAGTGTTATTAATTATACGGTGCCTGCTGCGCTGCAAAATACCATCTGGACCAATGGTTTTAATAACACCGGCCTAACGCTTACAACACAGTTAAGCCTTCAGCCGTACCAATACCTTGTATTAAAGAAGTAATGCCGAGGCTGGAACTCGCGTCTCCTGTCTTTCTTGATTCTTGGCTCTTGTGTCTTGACTCTTGATTCCTGGCCGTTGAATGGCTATACATTAAATCTAAAGTGCATCACGTCGCCATCCTGCACGATATAGGTTTTACCCTCGATGCCAAGCTTGCCGTTTTCTTTGATGGCGGCTTCTGAGCCGTTGAACTTTACAAAGTCGTCGTATTTGATCACCTCGGCGCGAATAAAGCCTTTTTCAAAATCGGTATGGATAACGCCCGCGGCCTGCGGCGCCGTAAACCCTTTGGTAATGGTCCATGCGCGCACTTCCTGCACACCCGCTGTAAAATACGTGGCAAGATTTAGCAATTTGTAAGCTGCTTTGATTAGTTTGTTAACACCCGATTCGGTTAACCCGAGGTCATCTAAAAACAGCTGCCGCTCTTCGTAAGTTTCCAGTTGTGCAATTTCCGATTCTATTTGTGCCGATATGATCAATACCTCGGCATTCTCATGTTTTACGGCGGCCTTTATCTTGTCCACATAGGCATTACCATTGATAACTGAAGCTTCGTCGACATTGCAAACATACATTACAGGTTTTGCAGTAAGCAGCCAAATGTCGGCAATGTGCTCTTTGTCTTCTTCGGCCACCGGCGCGGTGCGGGCTGATCTGCCCGAAAGCAAATGATTTTTGTAAACGGTTAAAACATCGAATGTTTTTTTCGCTTCTTTATCGCCGGTCTTTGCGGCCTTTTCAACCTTTTGCAATTTTCGTTCTACCGAATCAAGATCTTTAAGCTGCAATTCGGTATCGATAATTTCCTTATCCCGAACCGGGTCCACGCTGCCATCCACATGGATAACGTTATCGTTATCAAAACACCTTAAAACGTGGATAATGGCATTAGTAGCGCGGATATTGGCCAAAAACTGGTTGCCCAGGCCTTCGCCTTTGCTGGCGCCCTTAACAAGCCCGGCGATATCAACGATCTCGATGGTATTGGGCACCACGTTTTTAGGCTTAACGATTTCTGTAAGCCTGGTTAAACGTTCATCCGGAACGGTGATCACCCCAACGTTAGGCTCTATCGTGCAAAACGGGAAATTTGCCGCCTGCGCTTTGGCGTTTGACAGGCAATTAAAAAGTGTTGATTTACCCACATTAGGTAAACCCACTATACCACATTGTAAACCCATATATTTAAGTCGATAGTCAATAGTCGATAGTCCATAGTATAATCGTTGTTGCCATCGACTATGGCCTATGGACCATGGACTAAAAGGCGCAAAGATAACATAAAAAATTACCCGTAATTTGAAAAATTAAACGACTTTTGCCCGGCGTCGGCGCTTATAAACAGATTGAATGATCATGTAAAATTGAGGATACTTTTATGGAAGAAATGGTTGAAAAAATAGAACTATTACTGGAGGAAAATAATGAAAAGCAACTCCGGGAATACCTGAACAACCTGAACATATCAGATGTTGAAGCGCTGATTGGTGAACTTCCTGAACAAGGTCCCCGTTTTATCGAGATATTATCCGTTAACCGCGCGGTAAATGTATTCCGTATTCTTGACTTTCCCGTCCAGGAAAGGATGCTAAAAAAGCTTTCGGGCGCGCGTGTTACGCAGTTGATCAACGAGCTGCCGCCGGACGACCGCACTTCGCTTTTCAGCGAGCTGCACGGCGATACCGTACAAACACTGATCCAGCACCTGCCCGCCGACGACCGCAAAGAGGCGTTGAAGCTGCTTGGTTACAACGAAGACAGCGTTGGCCGGCTAATGACGCCGGATTATATTGCCGTTAAGCAATCGTGGGATGTAACCCGGGTGCTTAATCACATCCGGCGTTACGGAAAAAATTCCGAGACCATCGATGTGATCTATGTGATCGATGAGAACGGCGTGTTACTGGATGATATCCGCATACGCGAAATATTATTGGTAAAGCCCGAAACAAAAGTAAGCGACCTGATGGATGGGCGTTTAATTGCCCTGAAAGTGACGGACCCTCAGGAGGAGGCGATCAATATTTTCAGGATGAATAACCGCACCGCGCTGCCGGTAACTGATAACAACAACATTTTGCTGGGAATTGTAACGGTTGACGATATCCTTTGGATAGCAAATGAAGAGTACACCGAAGACATCCAGAAGATAGGGGGTACCGAGGCGCTTGACGAGCCGTACCTTGACATTAACTTATTAAAGCTGGTGAAAAAGCGCGTCGGCTGGCTGATCATTTTGTTTTTGAGCGAAATGCTGACCACCACGGCCATGCAATCATACGGCATAGAGCTGCAGGCGCTAACGATGCTGGCCTATTTTGTTCCGCTCATCATCTCAAGCGGGGGCAACAGCGGTTCGCAGGCTTCGACACTCATCATCCAGGCCATGGCGCTGGGCGAAGTAAAGCTTGCCGACTGGTGGCGCGTTATGAGGCGCGAGATACTTTCCGGTTTAATGCTTGGTGGTATATTGGGTGTTATCGGCTTTTCGAGGGTGGTTGTGTGGACCACTTTCAGTAATGTTTACGGCCAGCATTGGCTGTTGATGGCCTTTACCGTTGGGTTTGCTTTGATCGGGGTGGTGCTGTGGGGATCGCTGGCGGGCTCCATGCTGCCGCTGGTTTTGAAGAAACTGGGTTTCGACCCTGCCACTTCTTCGGCGCCATTTGTGGCTACGCTGGTTGATGTAACCGGACTTGTTATTTACTTTAACATAGCTACGGTTATTTTTTTCCATGTGCTCCATCCTGCCGTCCATGTGGCGCATGCCTGACGCCGCCTGAAATAAATCCAAAAAAAGTTTAAAGTTTAAGGCAGGAATTTTAAATTTATAAAAACTTAAACACCTTAAACACAATGGAACCAAATGAAACTCTTGAACAACCCGGTGCCGAACCTGGCATGATCCTGGATTTTGAAGCGCAAAGTTATCTGCGCGAAGCCGCAAAATGGGCGTACTTTTTAGGGATCGTCGGCTTTATACTTACCGGGTTTATCGTGCTGTGCGCATTTTTTGTCGGCACACTATTTTCGCTTATGGGGCGGCTACAGCAAAACCCTATGCCTGCGGGCGTTGGCGGTATTATGAGTTTTATATATATACTTTGCGCCGTTTTCTATTTTTTCTTTTCCTTTTATCTGTACCAGTTTGGCCATCGTATAAAAAAGGGCTTAATGTACAACGATACGCCGGAGGTCACTAATGCCCTGGGCAAATTAAAATCGTTTTTTAAGCTGTGGGGAATTACTACGATAGTGATCCTATGTTTTTACGCATTAATGATCCTTATTGTAGTTGTCGTAGGCGTGGGTGCAGCGTCATTGCTACACAAATAAGCATAAAAAAACCAGCATGCCCGCTGATGCGGGTTGCTGGTTTAATAAGTTTCATCTTAATTATATCTCGAAAGAAAAGTCTTCGTCGGCTGTTTTAGCAACCTCGGGAGTTTCGATAAATTCATATCGTTTTTCCACAACTTCCTGGTTTGCCTTAATGTAATCCACCGTGTCTTTCAATCCCTCGGCGAATTTTTCAAAATCTTCTTTGTATAAAAAAATCTTGTGTTTAATAAAAACACCATCTTCCAAACGCTTTTTGCTCTCAGTAATCGTAACATAGTAATCGTTTGACCGTGTTGCTTTTACATCAAAAAAATAAGTTCTCTTCCCGGCTCTCACCTTCTTTGAATAAACTTCTTCGCGCTCTCTGTTTTCGAAATCTCCCATATTAAAGTTCTGTTGTAATTAGTTTTGGTTGCATAAATATAGATAAATTTTGAAAGTACAAGTATTAAATTGAATATAATTGAGCTTTTTATAAACTTTTTAAGGAATTTATTATGATTTTTTTAATCCGGTCAGGCGTTTTCCTCTTCTTCAAGCAGCTGTTTTTCATATAATTCAAAATACGCGCCGCGTTGGTCCATCAGGTATTGATGTGTACCGTGCTCAACAATTTCGCCGTTATCGATAACCAGTATTTTATCCGCATTTTTTATGGTCGAGATGCGGTGAGCTATGATAATACTTGTTTTTCCCCGCATATTGCGGCCCAGGTGGTGCAAAATTTCTTCTTCGGTCCGTGTATCCACAGCCGACAGGCAATCGTCCAGTATCAATATTTGTGGCTGTTTCACAATGGCCCTCGCAATTGAAACCCGTTGTTTCTGGCCCCCCGAAAGTGTGATTCCGCGCTCGCCGATCAGCGTTTCGAAACCGTTTTCCAGTTCCATAATATTATTGTAAACAGCGGCATCTTTGGCGGCTTGTTCCACGCCGGGCATATCAAGCGTGTCGGCGCTGAATGCGATATTATTAGCTATAGTATCTGAAAATAAAAATACTTCCTGCGGCACGAACCCGATTTGCGAGCGGTAGCTGTCCAGGTTAAGATTTTGAATTGGTTCGCCGTCAATCAGCAACGCACCGGCGGTACAATCGTACATGCGCATAATTAAATTGGCAATGGTTGATTTACCCGAGCCGGTGCGGCCTATAATAGCCACCATTTCGCCGGGGTTTGCTATAAACGATATATTTTTTAATGCCTGTATGCCCGTGTCGGGGTAAACAAACGAAACGTTATTGAATTCTATTCGGCCTTTGATGGACATTGCAGGCGCATTCGGTGAAATAATTTCGGGCGTTGTATGTAAAAATTCGTTGATCCTTTTTTGCGATGCTGCCGCACGCTGGATAAGGGAGGTTACCCAGCCCAGGGAGATCACCGGGAAGGTAAGCAGGTTAAGATATACAATAAACTCCGCGATATTGCCCGATGTGATATTGCCTTTCATCACTTCAATGCCGCCGATGTAGATGGTTATCACGTTGCTAAGCCCAACCAGCATCATCATGATGGGATAGAATAGGGCCTGTACTTTTACCAGCGCCATCGAGTGCGTTTTATAATTTTCGCTTTCGGCGGCAAAGCTATCGCGAAGATGCCCTTCACGAACGTACGACTTAATAACCCGTATGCCCGAAAAGTTTTCCTGTACAAAGCTGGACAATGCCGACAGTCGCTGCTGTATTTTTTCGCTCCTGAAATTGATGATATTATTTACATAATAAATGAGCATAGCTAAAACAGGCAGCGGCAATACCGAAAATATGGTTAATCGCAGGTTAACCGTAAGCATGGCATAAATAACCATAATAAAAAGCACCACGGTATTAATGGTATACATAATACCGGGGCCCAGGTACATACGTACGCGGCTTACATCCTCGGTTACCCTGTTCATCAGGTCGCCCGTGTTGTGGCGGCGGTAAAAGGCGAGTGATAGCTGTTGATAATGATTATATATTTCGTTTTTAAGATCGTATTCGATATGCCGCGACATCAGGATGATGGTTTGCCGCATAAAGAAAAGGAACAAGCCGCGCAAAAGGGCCAGGGCCAGTACCAGCACGCCAAACAAAAGCAAACTGGAACCAAAAATATCATAGATAACCGGTTGCCGGTTGAACCCTGAAAAAAGCTGGAACATCCCGATGTTCTCCGTAACCAGGTCAAATGCCACGCGGATAACCTGTGCCGGTAAAACGCCGAAAATGTTCGAAATAATCACAAACAATACCCCCGGGATCAATCGCCAGCGATATTTGTAAAAAAACTTATTCAGATAGGCGAGATCTTTCATAGGATGAGGGTCGAAACTGCGAACCGCGGCATCGGTGATCCGGGGTCAAAAATACAAAGAAGCCGCAAGGTGGGCAAGGCTCGATAGGAAGATAGTCGATGATCATTTCTTTACCTTTTACTTAATGATTTTACCGACACCACCCAAAAGATATTTGCGACGATAAAAAAAACATCTACTTTTGCCCAAGCCCTAAAAGTTGTCATAACAAAAATGCCGGTACAAAACGCCAACGATAGTATATTTAGCCAGCTTGAGGCATTCGGACACAAGAAAGTTGTATTCTGCAACGACCCCGACACGGGCTTACAGGCAATTATTGCGATTCACGATACTACGCTGGGCCCTGCGCTTGGCGGCACACGTATGTGGGCCTATAAAACCGAAGGTGATGCGCTGCGCGATGTGTTAAGGCTATCAAAAAGCATGACTTACAAGGCCGCTATCACAGGCCTCAACCTTGGCGGTGGCAAAGCCGTTATCATTGGCGATTCAAGGAAGAACAAGAGCGAGGCGTTGATGCGTAAGTTCGGCCGCTTTATAAAAAATTTGAACGGCGAATTTATTACCGCCGAAGATGTTGGAACCAATCCGAAGGATATGGAATATATCCGGATGGAGACGCAGTATGTTACAGGCGTTCCCGAGAATATTGGCGGCAGCGGCGATCCGTCGCCCATAACCGCCCTCGGCGTTTTTATGGGGATAAAGGCCTGTGTAAAAGTCCGTTACGGAAACGACAGTTTAGCCGGCAAATCGATCATCGTACAAGGAATAGGCCATGTGGGCGAAAACCTGGTAAAATTGCTTCGTGATGAAAATGCCAAGGTGTATGCCAGCGATATTAACGAGGACAGGGTGTCGCAGGTTGCCAAAAAATACGGCGCCGAGGCCGTATCAAATAATAGTATTTTTGATATTAATGCCGATATTTATTCGCCCTGCGCATTGGGCGCCATAATTAATACCCAAACGATAGGCAAACTTAACTGTGCCATAATCGCAGGCTCGGCCAACAACCAGCTGGAGGATGAAAGCGTACACGGGCAAATGCTGCTTGAAAAAGGTATTTTGTTCGCCCCGGATTACGTGATCAATGCAGGCGGGCTTATTAATTGTTACTCGGAGCTGATGGGCTTTAATAAAAAACGCACTTTACAGCTAACAGAAAATATTTACGAGGCAACACGCAATGTTTTAAAACTTTCGGCCGCCGAAAACATTTCTACTGTTGACGCTGCAAACAAAATAGCTGAAAAACGAATTGCAGATATAAAAAAAGTTAAATCAACCTATTAAATAAATAAATCCGTTCGCGCCAAGCAACGGTTAAATCGTTCTTACAAATGTTAAATCGCAGGCACCTCAGGGTCAAAGTTCTACAGTCGTTATACGCTTATTACCAATCCAACAGCGGCGACATTAAGCAGCATGAAAAAAATCTGCTTCAAAGTATCGATAAGGTATATGAAATGTATATCTGGATGCTGTCGTTAATTTCAGAAGTAACGGCATACGCCGAAACGGATGCCAGGGAAAGAGCCAATAAACATTTACCGACGGCCGAGGACCTCAACGCGGACGTCAAAATAGTAGGCAACCGGTTTGTGACGTCGCTGCTGAAAAACGCCGAATTTTTAGCCGCACTAAAAAAATATAAGGTTGCGTGGGACTTTGAGCCCGAGCTGGTAAAGTCGTTATTCATTGTGTTGAAGAACGCACCGGAGTATAAGGAATATCTTCAAAAAACCGGCGATACCATCCAAACGGATAAAGACATCATTAAATTTATTTTTAAGAAGGTAATCTTAAAATCGTCGCTGGCCGAGCAGGTTTTTGAAGATAAGTTTATTTACTGGCCGGTGGATAAGGATGTATTGCAGGCCCTGATCGCCAAAACATTTAAAAATTTCTCTTCGGAAGATCCGGCCCAAAACAAATTGGCAGAAGTTACAGGCAATTGGGAAGAAGACCGCGACTTTATTGTAAACCTGTTTGAGCAGAGCATAAGGCATAACGACGAATACCAGGAGCTGATCGCACATAAAACCCAAAACTGGGAGCCGGAGCGTATTGCCATGATGGATACTTTATTAATGAAAATGGCTATCACGGAATTTGTTAATTTTGCGTCGGTGCCGGTTAAAGTGACGATCAATGAATACCTGGAAATATCCAAGGAGTTTAGTACGCCTAAAAGCAATTCGTTTATTAACGGTATCTTAGACAAGATTTTATACGACTTAAAACTGCAAAACAAAATAAATAAAGCAGGCAGGGGATTAATTGAATAACCTAATTAACAGTAAAACAATGAAAACCTATTTTTTAACGCTAATTGCCGCAGGCATGCTTATGTCGGCCTGCAATCAAAGTAAAAACGATAGTTCAACTGCAAATAACACAACAAACGCCGCTGATGCGCCCGTAATGAAATTTGCCCGTGAAACCAATGATTTTGGTAAGATCAGGAGCGGCGAAAAAGTAGCGAGCGATTTTAAATTTACCAATACAGGCAAATCGCCGCTTATCATTACCGATGCGGTGGCAACCTGCGGATGTACTAAGCCGGAGTGGCCAAAAGGGCCCATCAAGCCGGGCGAAAGCGGCACCATACACGTGGTTTTTAACAGCGCATCAAAAATGGGCCTGCAGGATAAAATGATAACAATTACCGCCAATACAAATCCGGCACAAAACATGGTGCATTTAATTGGCGAAGTAACACCCTAAAAATTAATTTAACAAAAATGACAGCAACTATTTTACTGCAAGCTTCTACCGGGTTTGGTTCCCAGCAATTGATCATGTTTGGATTGATTGCCGTTGTATTTTACTTTTTTATGATCAGGCCGCAGGTTAAAAAGCAAAAGGATCAAAAGAAATATGTTACCGAGCTAAAAAAAGGCGACAAGGTTGTAACCACCGCCGGCATGCACGGCCGTATAGCCGAGGTATCCGAAACCACCTTTTTAATTGAAACCGATGGCGGCGGCAAGATAAGATTTGATAAATCGGCCATATCGCTCGAAGCTTCAAAGGCGTTGAACACGCCGCCTGCGAACAGTAAATCTTAAATTTGAGGTAAAAGGTTAAAGGTGAAAGGCGAAAGGTTTTGAATATTCACCTTTAGCCTTTCACCTTTTGCCTTTAACCTCTTTCCATGGCAATAATCAAATTATCGGCAACCGAGCGAAGAAGGGTATCAGCATTTTTTACCTGCCTGGTGCTGGCCGTTTTTGCGTGGCTGTTTACGGTGTTGTCCAATCCGCGTAAATACACCGTTCATGCTGTATTGAAATATAAAAATGCGCCCCAGCGTCGTGCTTTTCATTCTTTGCAGCATGATACCATCAACGTTACTATAGCCGGCAATGGCTGGGATATGTTGTTTTCGGGAATGAACGTAGGACCAAGAACGATCACCGTCGACTTACACGACCTTGAAAATAAAAATTACGTCGTACTGAGCTCACAGCAAAACCAGATCAACAATAACAGGGAACTCAACAGGCCGGTGGTGGGTTTTGACCCCGACACGCTTTATTTTGATTTTTCCAACCGGAAGATAAAAAAAGTACCGCTAAAGGTGGTTGCGGCCATAACCTATAAGCGTCAGTTCACCCAGTCGGGTAATATAACCGTTAAGCCCGCGTATGCGCTGATAAGCGGTCCTGAGCGTATTATCGATAAGATAACCGACTGGCCGTCTGGTCCGCTCAAGCTGGATAGCGTGGACGAAACGGTTAACACCGTTTTAAATGTGCAGCCGGTAAGCGAGCCGAACATGAGCATTTTTCCTAAAACCGCCAGGGTAATCATCCCGGTTGATGAATTTACCGAAAAAACGCTATCTGTGCCGGTTAAGCTGGTTAATGGCCGCGGCTACGACGTAAAGATATTCCCTCAAAAAGCGAAGATCATTTTTACTGTGCCGTTAAGCCGGTATGCCGAAACGGACGAGGATTTTTTTGAGGCCAATGTCGATCTTGATCTTTGGCGAAGCCATAACTACAAATCGCTGCCGGTAAGGTTAAGTAAAATCCCTTCTTATTGTAAGATTGTGCGCATAGAGCCGCAAAACATCGATTTCATTATTAAAAGATAATGCTCAAAATTGGTTTAACCGGCAACATGGGCAGCGGCAAAACAACCGTAAGCAAAATATTCGAAATATTGGGCGTCCCGGTTTTTTATGCCGATGACGAGGCAAAGAACGTGATGGTGACTGACAGCCGGCTCATGGATGACATCAGGTCCGCTTTTGGCGAGGCTGCTTATTTTGGCGACGGCACTTTGAACCGCAAGCATATATCGGCAATTGTTTTTAATGATAAAGCCGGGTTGGAAAAGTTAAATTCCCTTGTGCATCCGGCAGTCTTCCGGGCATTTGATGCCTGGGTGGCGCGCAAAAAGGATGTGCCATACGTGATCAAAGAGGCGGCCTTGTTGTTTGAAAGCGATTCGTATAAGCTTTGCGATTATACCATTATGGTACAGGCGCCTGCCGAACACCGAGTAAAACGTGTAATGGAAAGAGATGGCTTAACCCGCGAAGAAGTGGAACGACGGAATTCGAACCAGTTCTCTGAAGAAAAGAAAACTGAGCTGGCCGATCATATTATTAAAAACGACGAGACACAACTGGTGATCCCCCAGGTTTTGGCGCTGCACAATTTATTTTTGTCATTGAGTCATTAATTAAGTCATTGGGTCATTTGGTCCTTGAGTTAAGTTAGCCCAGGCCTTCATACAATTACCGACGATACAATGAATACTGACTCAATGACCTAATGAATAATGCCCTTCCCTAATGATAATTGACGACTTTGTTTGTTTTAATGCCAACGGCCTGTATTGCAAATACGGTGATTTTTATATCGATCCGGTTCAGCCGGTAACTACCGCCGTGATCTCGCACGCACATGCCGACCATGCCGTTAGCGGGAACAATCATGTATATGCCACCGCGGCCACCCTGGCATTTATGCAGCTGCGTTATGGCAGGAATGCCGGCCGGTTGTTGAGTCCAATTTCTTATAACCAGCCTTTTCTGATCCGCGATATACAAATAACCTTTATACCGGCCGGCCATATGCTGGGCTCGGCGCAAATTTTAATGGAATATAAGGGCATAAAATATCTTTATACAGGCGATTATAAGCTGCAGCCGGATACTACATGCGAACCGATCGAGTGGGTTACGGCCGATGTGCTGATAACCGAGAGCACGTTTGCCAACCCTGAAATTGTACACCCCGACCCGGTGAATGAAATCAAAAAGCTGAACGATATCAAGATCAATATCCTGCTTGGCGCGTATGGGCTGGGTAAGAGCCAGCGGCTCATCAAAATGATCAATGAACATGCGCCACAAAAAAAAATATTGGTTCATCATAAAATAATGCCTGTCAATGCGCTGTATGAAAAGCTGGGTTTTGGACCGGGCAGCTACCAGGTTTATGGCCGGAAGCTGATGAAAAACCAGGAGGAGTTTGTGTATATCGTTCCGCCTTTTACATTCGATAGCTATATCAGGGCCACCGGGGTAAAGCGGCTGTTTGCTTCGGGCTGGAAAAATTTGCAGGTCAACCAGCAGGATACGTTATATATTTCGGATCATGCCGATTGGAATGATATTTTGCATACCATTACGCTCACCCAGCCAAAGCAGGTGTGGACACTGCATGGTAACGGCATACATTTGAAAAAATATTTTGGGGATGATATTTTTGTAAAATTGTTAAACTGATGCTGCAGGAGAATATCGATTACTATATAAACAAAGATGGCAACTTTGTTTTTACAAAGGAGTACCACTTAAAGCGCGGCTTTTGCTGCAAAAATAAATGCCTGCACTGCCCCTGGGATTATGGAAAACCTAAGGAGACCGCTTTTAAGAAAGGAGGCTCCGATGGAGCCCTCAAAAACGTTTAGTTTTTCTATAAACACGGAGTTCCTATGGAACTTAAATGTGGCTCCGTGGGTGCTACATGTTTATAAACTTCAAACAAGTTTAATTTACGAGGTTCCACGAAACTTAAGTTTGGCTCCGTAGGTGCCACGTGTTTATAGACTTCAAATAAATAAAATCCGGCTCCATAGGAGCCTCCTGATATTTGTTTTAAAGCGATTCCTGACGAAAACCTAAACAGGCCACAGATGTTAAGAAATAATAGGATATTTGCCGTTTGATAATCGAGCAGCTATGCGGATAGACGAAGAGATACAAAGCAATAAATTTGAAGATAACTACCATAAGGCGGTTATTAATATCTCGTATACCTATGGCTGGCTGAACAATGCATTCCGCTGCCAGTTTGAAAAATATAATCTCACCCCTCAACAGTTTAACGTATTAAGAATATTAAGGGGGCAATATCCAAAGCCGGCTACTGTAAACCTTTTAAAAGAGCGCATGATCGATAAAATGTCGGACGCTTCGCGTATCGTCGACCGTTTGGTTCAAAAGGAACTGGTTTCCCGCTGTACAAATACAAAAGACCGCCGCGCGGTCGATATCCGCATCAGCGACAAGGGCATGGAGATACTCACCAAAATGGACGCCGAATTTAAAACGAAGGATATTTTAAAAGATAACCTCACTGAAGAAGAGGCGGGCGCTTTGAGTAACCTGCTCGATAAATTAAGAGGTTAACATCTCTTTCTATTTATAATATGGCGTATGGATATCGGCAAAGTTTTTTTCGGTATCCATCCAGTTTTTATTCACCTCATTCCTGCCGGCGTTTAAACTGGCATTCGTTTGGTTAAATGCATTTGCGCCATCATTCATCTCGGCTACGGCTTTATTATAATTTTCAACGTCCTGCCGTGTTCTTTCGTTGCTGGCTTTTGATTCCATAGCCGTTTTAAGCTTGTTAAAATTTTCTTCCTTTAAAAAAAAGTCCGTCAGTCCGGGTACGCCCGTTTCTGCTTCGGTTTTATAAAAAGTAAGCGCTTGTTTACATGCATCGGCAAGCGAGGCGTCGTTTTCATAAGCATGCAACGTATCGAGCACCGCAAGACCTTCCACAGCATATTTATCCAGTGCGCTTCTTACCTGCTCAATTTTGGAAACGTTTTTTTGATTCATGGCTTCCACCATCTGGTTATCCTCCCAATTGCACTTATAAAATAAAAGAAACACTTTATCGCGGTATTTTGCCAGCCTGCCGGCAGCGGCCATCTTATCGCCAAGTTCTGTTTTCGTCTCCACCATATTCACATGATATTTCATGGCGAAATTTTGTTCGGCCCTTCTCATCCGTCCCACAGCAGCCTGCAGTGTATCGTTGGTGGCTTGCTGCAATAAAAGGTATGCCTGCATTTCGTCGTAACTGCGTTCGGCAATGTCCTCCATGTTTACAATATGTACGTAATCTTCATTAAATATTTTGTAGCAAAGCTGTACATAGTTTACACTGCTTTGCCGAAATGAATTATCACCTTTAAAAGGAGGGAGGTAGTTGATATTGCTCTGACAAATAACGATATTATCAACCGTTTGCAAGCGCAGTTTTTCTATCTTCCTCTTACGGCTGCTGTGCGCCGCCGCGCTTATATAGGCCATGTACGCCTTATTCATCTGCGTTTCGGGCGTGCTTATCGCATTCAGGTAATCAACAGGATTATTTGCGATGTCCTGCGCTTTTGAGGGCTTTGAACAAGCACATGCAATGATCAATAACAATAAAGCGGGTGTAAAAATTCTTTTCATTGGGTTAGGTTATAATATTACTGGTTTTTTAGTTGGCCAAGCACGTCATAAGCTATGCTGATATAAGGATCGGCGGAAACTTGCCGGCTAAATTCCTTATTCAGTTCCTTAAGATAGCTGTCAGTCTGCATTCGCGCAATTTTATATTGATTATTTTCAACAATAAACTTTTTTGAAGGTGTAATCGAAGCCATTGCATTATCCCGTTCGTTCTTTCCAAAATTATTATTAACGGCGTCCGTTATATCAAGGGAAATATCTTTGGCCTTTTTTTGCCGGGAATATACAACCATATCCTTAACAGCTTTAAAATACATGTTAGCGTCAATTTGCGCCCGCACGCTGGAGGCTAAAGCCTGTATGGGCAACGGTCTGTATGGAATATAGTATTTATTCGGGGCGATAAATGTGGGATGAAGCGCAAAAGGCTCTCCGGCCTCTTTGGTTATGAAAGCGTCAAGGATATCAGGCAGGTTAATGTCCGGCTGCACCCCGCTGAATTGTGCAGTGGTGCCGTTAACCCGGTACAGTTTGCTTATTGTGATCTTTAAATAATTTTCCGTGCGCTTCTGTGTTATCGTTGCCGGAGTAACCGTTGTATCCATGGGGAAAACAACCTGTGCAGTAGCTTTTCCGTAGGTGGGCGACCCGATAATAACAGCGCGGTTATAATCCTGCAAGGTGCCGGCGATCAGTTCCGACGCCGAGGCGCTGTAACCGTTAACCAGGATTACCAGCGGGCCGTCGTATACAGTGCCCCGGTTTATATCATTCATTACATAAACTTTTGGGCCTCTTTCTTTAGTTTGTGCCACCGGGCCGGCGTCGATGAAAAGGCCGGCCAGTTCTGTGGCTTCTTCGGCCGAGCCCCCGCCGTTATAACGAAGATCAAGGATGAGCCCGTTGATATTTTCCTTTTTTAACTTCAGAATTTCGCGGCCAACGTCATTGGCACAGCCGTTTAAGCCTTTGTCGTTAATGTTCCAGTCCTCATAAAAAGCCGGTAAATAAATATAGCCGATGGTATTATCGCCTTTCAGGATCAGGCCGTTTACTTTATCGCCGCCGTTACCTTTCGCTTGTTCCTTGGCTAACCAAGCCTTTATGATAGCACCATCCGCCTTTTTTACCGTAAACAACACTTTCTTATGATTGCTTTCAGACAGAAGCATGCTAAATTCGTTGATGGAAATATCGGTGACATCCACCGGGTCCCTGTCTTCCCATTGCAGACTCAAAAATTTATCGCCTTTATTGAGCTTCCCGCCTTTAAATGCCGGGCTGCCTGGTTCAAGGTTATCGATAAGCACACCGCCGTTTTTGTCGGGTTTAATTTTAAACCCAAATTGAAACGATTGCCCGCCCAGCATACTTTCAAAGTTTTCCTTTACATCGGGCGGGAAAAACTCTGTGTGCGGGTCATAGCACGATGCGATCGTTTCACAATACAAATTGCCAACATATTGTGTTATGCCGTACGGATGCTGCAAAATATTATTGATCTCCCGTTTTTGCATGGCCGCCACCTTCTTACTCAATTCAATCACTGCGCTGTCGGTGTACCGTTTCTGCTTCATCAGGGTAAGCGATTTAAACCCGTCGGGCAACTCGTAAACCAGGGCTTCCAGTACCTTCGTTTTTAAACGCTTAAACCATTTTTGCCGAAGCGCGGCAAATGATGCCGGATAGGAAATTTGTTCAGCCTCCGTAAATCTCCCGGGCATATCAAAATCAAAAGGCTGTTTTACGATGCCCGTAATAATTGAATCGGCTTGCCTGAGCCGTTGTTGGTAAATGTTTGTGAAAAGATGCAGATACGCCGTTTTCTGCTGCTTTATCTCATCATCGATAGTGCCCGTGTAAACGCTTAACCGGTCAATATCCGCTTTTAGAAAAAAGACCTTGTCGGGATCCGCCTTTAACAACATGCCTGAAAATACATCTGCTGAAAACTGATCATTTACTTCGCGCGGCTGCACATGAAATTTGTTAACCATCCGGGTTATCATAAAAGCTTCGTGCGCGATCTTATCATTAGTTTGGCTATGTGATATGATCGGACTGATCAGCAAAGCAATGACCACCGGTAATTTTTTTATCATGTAGTTTAACTATCGTGGAAAATAATAAGCTTCGCCGACATTCAGAAATAAATTATCCGCAGTATTATAAAAAGATTGTAATGCCGCAGGTGGTCAGTATGCCGCTTGCGGGGATTTCGGCTGTGTTGTTTTGAAAAGCGCCGCAAAAAGCCATCCCACAAGTATCCCGTACAGCGCGCCACAGACCACGTCTATCGGAAAGTGAACGCCGACGTATACCTGGGCAAAACAAATCGATCCGGCCCAAAGAAATCCCCAAAGCCATATCCACCGCCATCTTTTATAAAATATCATGATCATGCAAAAAGCCACGGCAAAATGATCGGCCGCATGAATGGATGGGAAGCTGTAACCGGTTCCGCAGGGAACGCGCTCCATATCCGTTTTTGAAACGACCGCGTCGCGGCAGGGGCGCTCTCTTTTTATAACGAGCTTAATAAAGTGGTTGCTGGTGAAATCGGCAAACCCGGCCGATAAGGCAATGGCGACAATAATAACGATCCCTATTTTTTTGAATTTCCAAACGCAAAAGCCAACAATAAACACATACAGCGGTATCCAAAATTTCGGGTTGCGTAAATAAGGCATTACCCAGTCAAAAAACGGGTTCGCCAGGTCGTGGTTAATGAAATAAAATAAATGCCGGTCGAGTTGCAGCAGTTGGTCAGGCATCGGTTGTTTTACAAATAAAGATCAGGCGGTCGGAGGTTTCCTCATCAAATTTCTCCAGGTTATAACCTCCGTATATATCCATTATATCAAAACCGCTTTGCATAAATAAGCGCTTAAAATCATCAACACCGTATGCGCTTACAGATTCTCTAAAATTATAAGTTTTATTATGTTCCTCAAACGTTATGGCCTTAATAATTTTTTTGCCGCTTATCTGTTTATGAATATGAAAATCAACATTTTCAACCGTCGTTATGCTGTCCGCTATCAATTTGCTGCGAACCTTAACGACGTTAAAAAAATCTAAAACCAATGTTCCGCCCGGCTTTAAGGCTTTATTAAATGTCTTTAACGCCTCTACATGTTCATCGTCTGTCTCAAAATAGCCAAAGCTGGTAAACAAGTTCAGGGCAACATCGAAGGCGTTATTATAGTACAGGTAGCGCATATCGTGCACATAAAAATGCAGCGCTTCGTTTTGATAACGCAAAGCATGCTGAATGCTGGCTATGGAAAGATCGATACCGGTTACGTCGAACCCGTGTTTATTGAGGTAAAGGGCGTGACGGCCCCTTCCACAACCGATATCCAGCATCTTTGATCCTGGCGGGGCGTTTAAACGGATATATAGATTTTTGATAAAATGTTCGGCTTCTTCGTGGCTGCGGTGGTGATACAATTGGTGATAATAATGTGAATTGAACCAGGTGTGAAACCATTGCTGAGCCATAGGGATTAAATGTATTGTAATATGCCTAAACATCGCAAGTTATATGCCATGGCTTCGGTGAAATATTTTTATTTTTGCGGCAAACATTTACACTTTGACATTAATAGCATCTATTTCGGGGATCAGGGGTACCATAGGGGGCGCGGTTGGCGAAGGCTTATCGCCTGTTGATATCGTAAAATTCACCTCGGCTTACGGTACCTGGGCGGTCAAAAAAACAGGAATAAAAAAGATAGTGGTGGGCCGCGATGCACGTCTATCCGGCGTGATGGTGAACAACCTGGTATGCGGCACGCTGCAGGGGTTGGGAATTGATGTTATTGACCTGGGACTATCAACAACGCCCACCGTAGAGGTAGCTGTGCCGATTGAAAAAGCCGCCGGCGGTATTGTGTTAACGGCGAGTCACAATCCCAAACAATGGAACGCGCTGAAATTACTTAATGCCAATGGCGATTTTATTAACGATGCCGATGGCCGGGAAGTGTTGGCCATTGCTGAAGCCGGCAATTTTAAATACGCAGATGTTAACGACCTGGGAACGGTAAACTGTGACCAGGATTATCTTCAAAAGCATATCGATAAAATATTGGCATTGCCGCTGGTTGATAAGGAAGCGATAGCCAAAGCGAACTTTAAAATAGCGATTGATTGCGTTAACTCTACAGGCGGAATATTTGTTCCCGCATTGCTGAAGGCGCTGGGCGTAAAAACCATTTACGAGCTTTATTGCGAACCTGACGGTAATTTCCCGCATAACCCCGAACCCTTGCCCGAAAACCTGACCGCTCTATCAAAAGAAGTGGTAAAAAAGCGTGCCGACCTCGGCATAGCTGTGGACCCGGATGTAGACAGGCTTTGTTTTGTGTGCGAAGACGGAAATATGTTCGGCGAAGAATATACGCTTGTTGCCGTTGCCGATTACGTACTACAGCAAACCAGGGGCAATACGGTATCTAACCTGTCATCAACACGTGCTTTGCGTGATGTAACCGAAAAAGCCGGCGGCGTATATCACGGAGCAGCGGTAGGCGAGGTAAATGTGGTTACGAAGATGCGGGAGGTAAATGCGGTGATAGGCGGTGAAGGCAACGGCGGAGTGATCTATCCTGATCTGCACTACGGAAGGGATGCATTGGTAGGTATTGCTTTATTTTTAAGCCACCTGGCTAAATTTGGTAAATCCGTATCGCAATTAAGAAGTACTTACCCGGCCTATTTTATTTCGAAAAATAAAATTACACTTACGCCAGAGATGGATATCGATGGCTTATTGCTTAAGATAGAACAGAAATACAAGAAACAGCCGTACACCACTATCGATGGGCTAAAAATAGAATTTGACAAAGAATGGGTACATTTGCGCAAGTCAAATACCGAGCCTATTATTCGTATTTACTCCGAAGGTAATTCAGAAACCATCGCCAATAACCTGGCAAATAAAATAATTGCCGATATAAAAGAAATATTAAAATAGCTGTGAATAGCGAACCAGTGGATTAGAGATTGAATGCGGATATTGAACGATCCAATATCGCTAATCATACTCACCACTCACTAAATCACCACTCACTAAATCACTACTTCAACAATGCGTGTCTATTTCGATAATGCTGCTACAACCCAACTCGATCCGGAAGTTTTAAAGCAAATGTACGCCGTAATGGAAAACAATTATGGCAACCCATCTTCAATTCACGGCCATGGCAGGGAGGCAAGGGCCGTATTGGAAAAATGCCGTAAAACCGTTGCGAATTTGCTGCACACTTCGCCCGCCGAGATATTTTTTACAAGCGGGGGTACAGAAGCCGACAATACGGCTATCCGTTGCGGCATAGTGGATAATGGGATCGGCCATGCGATAACCAGCCGGGTAGAGCATCATGCGGTTATCCATACGCTGGAGGCGATGCAAAAAGCCGGCACGATAAAGCTGAGCTACGTGAATGTTGATGAGAAAGGCAATATCGATTACAACCAGCTGGAAACGTTACTGCAAAACAATGAGCGCACTTTTGTTTCGCTGATGCATGCCAACAACGAGATCGGCACGCTGAATGACATTGCCCGGATAGGTGACCTCTGTGAAAAATATAATGGATTATTTCATTGTGATACCGTTCAAACGTTAGGACATTACCCGCACGATTTGCGACAATTGAAGGTGCATTTTATGGTTTGCGCGGCGCATAAGCTGCACGGCCCAAAAGGCGTTGGCTTTTTACACATTAATCACCGGATAAAAATAAAGCCGCTCATTTATGGCGGGTCGCAGGAGCGCAACATGCGCGGCGGCACCGAAAATATTTATGGCATTGCCGGGCTGGCTAAAGCGATGGAAATTGCTTACGCCGGGATGGAGCAGCACCGGCAGCATATACAAGGACTGAAATCATATATGATCAGCGAGTTACAGGCAAAAATACCGGGAATTGCCTTCAACGGTGAAATTGATCCGGACAAAAGTCTGTATACGGTATTGAACGTATCGTTCCCTGAAATGGAATCGGCAGATATGTTATTATTTAACCTTGATATAGCGGGCATATCGGCTTCCGGCGGCAGCGCCTGCAGCTCGGGGACCGACATCGGTTCACATGTATTAAGCGCGATCGGTTCAAACCCATCAAGGCCGGCGATACGATTTTCCTTTTCGAAGTATAACACCATAGCCGAAATTGATTATACCGTAGCCAAACTGCGGGATCTCTGTTTGGTGAATGCCTGATTATTCACCATTTTGCCGGAATATATTTATCATAAACTATACAAATTGGCACGATTATGGGTTTATTTAATTATAAATTAATAAACTTATGAGTTCCAATAATCGAAATACCGGAAATAGCCAGGAACGGCCCGGACAAGGACGTCCGAACGAAATTCCTGAAAAGCGAGAATCCGAGCAGGAAAGATCGGGTTATCCTCACGAAACGGAGCAGGAGCAGCAACAGGAGGGAAGCGATGCTTCTTACAGCGAACAAACAGATGTCACTCCGCCCAATCAAAAGGAATTTCCTTCGGTGGGTAATGCTGCTACCGATTTTAAACCAAGTAATCACGGGCGTACAACCGGCCGGATGGTTGGCCACGAGCCAGGTACCGAGAACGCTGTTTAATTACGAATGTAAAAAGGTAGGGCTGGCAGTTTAATAGCTCCGCTTTTTGTTAAACACATTAAATACATATCTATGGGAAGTGCCGATACAGGTCCCGGTAAAAAACCGGAACAAAAAAAGGGCGATAAGGGCTATGAAAATGCCAACAAAGACTTATCGCGAAACTATAAAGAAGGTAAAAGCTCCGTTAACGGCCCAAACTGGGACAAAAAAAGTAAAGGCGTTGAAGGAGATAGCGGGCAAAATGCCGGCGTTTTTAAATAATAAAAAAGGAGAGCTAAATTCAGCTCTCCTTTTTTGTGTCTAATTCGCCATCATTCTTAAAAAGCAGGATAACTTTTCCTTCATCTCGCGGCGGTCGACTATAAAGTCCAGAAAGCCGTGCTCCTGGACAAATTCGGCTGTTTGAAAGCCTTTCGGCAAGTCTTTTTTGATCGTTTCTTTAATAACCCTTGGGCCTGCAAATCCTATTAACGCGCAGGGTTCGGCGATATTGATATCGCCGAGCATGGCATACGATGCAGTGACGCCACCAGTCGTAGGATCAGTAAGCAGGGAAATATAGGGTATTTTTGCTTGCGCCAATAACGCCAGCTTAGCCGATGTTTTAGCCATTTGCATTAACGAGAACGCGGCTTCCATCATGCGCGCCCCGCCCGATTTGGATATCATCAGGAACGGTACCTTGTGTTCGATACAATAATCAATAGAGCGCGCTATTTTTTCACCAACGACGGATCCCATCGAGCCGCCAATGAAATTAAAGTCCATACAGGCAATAACCAGCCCCTGGCCGTCCATCTGGCCGTAAGCCGACCGTATGGCATCCTTTAAACCCGTCCGGCTCATAGTTTCTTTGATCCGGTCGGCATATTTTTTTGTGTCGGTAAAATGCAGCGGGTCGCCTGATCGTAAATTTCCAAATAACTCTAAGAACTGGTTGTTATCGAATAATATGGAGAAATATTCTTTGGAGCCTATGCGTAAATGATATCCGCAGTAGTGGCATACATACTGATTTTCGACCTGTTCGGAATAATGAAGCGGTTTTTTGCATTCAGGGCATTTGTTCCATATTCCATCAGGCGTTTCCTTCTTTTCCTCGGTTGTGGTTATTATCCCTTTTATTTCCCTTTTAAACCAGGCCATATCAATTTCTATGTCTTTCAATATTTCACAAAGAAACGAAATATTTTAATATGAAATATTAAGGGCCGAAAGCTGGAGTAACTCAAAAATCTCATATCTTATATCTCAAATCTCATATCTAAGTCATAACTTCGGAGCCCAAACAAAAGTTAATGGATTTAAAAAATTATAAAGGCGTACTGCACGGCGACCAGGTGCAGGCCATGTTCGAAGCCGCAAAAAAGCACCAGTTTGCTTTACCGGCTGTAAATGTTATTGGAACCAATACCATCAATGCTGTTATGGAAACAGCCAGGGCGGTAAATTCGCCCGTTATTATCCAACTGTCAAACGGTGGGGCACAATTTTACGCCGGTAAATCGCTGGATAATTCCAAACTCCAGGCCTGTATTTTAGGTGGCGTATCCGCTGCTAAGCATGTGCATTTATTAGCCGAGCATTATGGTGTTGCTGTAATATTACATACCGACCATGCCGCTATGAAATTTTTGCCATGGATCGATGGGTTATTAGATCATGGAGAAAAGTTTTTTGCTGAAACCGGGAAGCCGTTGTTTTCATCGCATATGCTGGACCTTTCGGAAGAACCTTTACACGAGAATATTGAAATATCAGCTAAATACCTGGCGCGCATGGCCAAAATGGGGATGACCTTGGAAATTGAACTGGGCGTTACCGGCGGCGAGGAGGATGGCGTAGATAACTCCGATGTGGATAGCTCGCGCCTGTATACGCAGCCCGAGGACGTTGCATACTCGTATGAAGAACTGTCAAAAGTTAGTCCGCGGTTTACCGTGGCCGCTGCTTTTGGTAATGTGCATGGTGTGTATAAACCCGGTAATGTTAAGCTGCAGCCGGTGATCCTGCACAATTCGCAGGAATACGTAAAGAAGAAGTTCAACTTGTCTGCCGAAAAGCCGATCAATTTTGTGTTTCATGGCGGCTCGGGCTCCAGCCAGGAAGAGATCAGGGAAGCGATATCCTACGGCGCTATAAAAATGAATATCGATACGGATATGCAGTGGGCCTTTTGGGAAGGGATAAAAGACTATTATAAATCAAAAGAAGGCTACCTGCAAAGCCAGATTGGCAACCCCGAGGGGGAAGATTCGCCGAATAAAAAATACTACGACCCGAGGGTATGGCTGCGAAAAGGCGAAGAAACTTTTGTTAAGCGGTTAACCGAAGCTTTCGGCGATTTGAATTGCCTGGATGTAAACAGCAAATTGTAGTAGTTAGTGATTGGTTGATTAGGTTGGATTAGGTTGATTGAGTTCTCGTGATTCAATTAACCGCTCACTTAATCAACCCAATCAACGATTTAACTAAGTGGCATGTCTCATAATATAGATGTCCGAAAAGTAGCCGACCCTACTGAACTCGAAAAGGTTTTTGCCATCCGTCGCGAAGTGTTCGTGGACGAGCAAAACTGCCCGCCCGAGTTGGAATGGGAATTTGAGGATGAATCCACGCACTTTTTGGCTAAGGTAGATGGCGTGCCCGCCGGCGCTTCCCGCTGGCGCAAAACCGATAAAGGCTATAAGCTGGAGCGGTTTGCCGTATTGAAAAAATTCAGGAATATGGGCGTTGGCCAGGAGCTGGTAAAAACGGTTTTGAACGATCTGCCCAACGACGCGACCTATATTTATATGCACGCTCAACTGCCGGCGATCCCTTTATACGAGCGGTTTAATTTCGAGAAAACCGGGCCGGAATTTGAAGAAGCGGGAATAAGGCATTATAAGATGGTGCGGAAATGAGTAAATAAATAAATTCCAGATGTCATTTCGACGAGCCTGCCTGCCGGTAGGCAGGGAACGAGGAGAAATCTATGAGCTACTGGGACTTGCTTTTTACTGAGAATAATTTACTCGTTTATTTCGTCGTTCAAAAATCTCCAATCCGGATTTGTAGATGCGATTAACGCGTCTTTTTTTTCTCTTCTCCACTTTTTGATCTCTTTTTCGCGCTCGATCGCATGATCGATATGGGTATAGTGTTCGTAGTAAACTAAATTATAGCAATAATATTTGCCCGCAAAGGTTCTCTTATTACCTTTATTTTCGAAATGTTCAGATAGGCGCCTGGTAATATCGTTTGTGACGCCGACGTATAGTACCGTTTTGACGGGATTAGTGGTTATATACACATAAAAGTTATAATTCCACATAATGATCCGCCTTATCCGTGTATAGATTTCTCCTCGTTCCTCGTCGAAATGACATATTAACTAACTGATAAACACCTTGTCTGCCAACGCCAACGCTTCCTCTAATTTCCCGTAATTAAGCCCCAGGCTTTCGTTTTGTGATTTGAGGTACTGAATAACGTTTTCGGTGGCGATGTTGCCTGTGAGGTCGTCTTTTGCCATCGGACAGCCGCCATAGCCTTTTAACGCAGTGTCGAATCGTTTGCAGCCGCTTTTATACGCCGCCTCAACCTTATCAAACCATGTACCGGGGGTAGCATGCAAATGAATTCCAAATTCGGTGCCGGGAAATTGAGCACATAATGCCGGATAAATACCCTGAATTTGGTCAGCGGTGGCAATACCAACGGTATCAGCCAATGCAATAATGCCCACCCCTTCGTTAACCAGCTTTTCTGTCCAATCGTGTATTATGTCAAGGTTCCATTCATCCGCGTAAGGATTGCCAAATCCCATCGACAGGTAAACCAGCAATTTCTTATCGCTGCGGTGGCATAATTCATTGATGCGTTTTACAGTTTCGAACGCTTCAGCAATGCTTGAATTGGCATTGCGGTGCTGGAAAGTTTCGGAAATAGAGAATGGGAAACCGAGATAGGTGATTTCCCGAAAGGCGGATGCTTCTTCGGCGCCGCGATAATTTGCCACGATCGCCAGCAGCTTTGAATGGGTATTGTCCAGGTCGAGTTTGTTCAGTACTTCCGCCGTATCCCGCATTTGCGGTATAGCTTTTGGCGATACAAAGCTTCCAAAATCAACCGTATCAAAGCCGACCTGCAATAGCAAATTGATATAAGCAGCCTTCAGGTCAGTTGGTATGAACTGATGAAGCCCCTGCATGGCATCGCGCGGGCATTCACTTATTTTAACTTTGGAACTCCCCATGCCGCAAATGTCGGTAATTTTCGGTTAACAGGACATTCCAGGGGTGGTGCGCTCAGTGATCGGTTTTTGGCAAATGATGGTCTTCGGTAACGCCTTGTTTTGTAAATCTCCGGATGATAAGCCGGGCGCCGCCATTGTACGAAACATAGCTCATGGTCCAGTTAATGAACACGATTATTTTATTTCTGAAGCCCACCAGGGAAATAAGATGCACGAACATCCATATCAGCCATGCAAAAAATCCGCTTAGCTTTACTTTGCCAAGGTCGGCGACTGCCTTATTACGCCCGATAGTAGCCAGCGATCCTTTGTCGAAATATTTAAAAGGCTCGGTGGGCTCGTTATTGATCAGCTGTAAAATCGATTTAGCAACATGATTTCCCATTTGTATGGCTACCTGTGCTACGCCGGGGTGGCCTTTGGGTGTTTCTTCGGTGATCATTGCCGCCACATCGCCTATGGCAAATATATTTGCTGAGCCGTCTACGCGGCAAATGCTGTCGACACGGATCCTGTTGCCGCGCTCAACCAGCTCCTTCGAAATTCCGCCCGGCACAACACCCATTACGCCCGCCGACCATATTACATTTTTGGTGCGAATGGTTTTACCGTCTTCAAACTTTAATTCGCTGCCATTGTAACTTTCAACCTTCCTGTTCAGCAGTAGTTCCACACCCAGCTTAGTTAGGAAAGCTTTGGAAGCATCTGAAGCATTTTCCGACATGCTTCCCAATGTTTTAGGCATAAAGTCGACTAAATAAACGTGCATGTGTTCCTTGCTCAGCTCCGGGTAGTCTTTTGTAAGGATGTGGTTACGCAGCTCAGCCAGGGCGCCGGATAGCTCGACACCGGTAGGGCCCGCGCCTACCAACACGAAATTGAGATAGGGCTCTCTTTCTTCTTTGGTGTTATATAATACCGCTTCTTCAATGTTCTGTAGTATCATCGAGCGCAAGTCGAGCGCCTCGGGGATCGATTTCATGGGCATCGCGAACCGCTCGACTTCCTTGTTGCCAAAAAAATTCGTGGTCGACCCGGTAGCGATCACCAGGTAATCGTAGGCGATTTCGCCGATGGTGGTTTCGATGGTGTTTTCCTTCGTGTTGATACCCGTTACCTCGGCATTCCGGAACCGGAAATTGGCTTGTCCGGCAAAGTTTTTCCGGATGGAAAAAGCTATGGAATCAGCTTCCAAACTTCCGGTTGCCACCTGGTAAAGTAGCGGCTGGAAGGTGTGGTAATTGTGTTTATCAATCAACAGTATCTCTACAGGCTTGTCGGCAAGTTTTCGTGCTACCTGCAGACCGCCAAAGCCACCGCCGATAATTACCACCTGCGGAAATCGGGATTTATCCTTTGAATTCATTTGTGCTTATTTAAAAATGCCCGCGGCAAATATTATAACCCGGCATTAAACACTTCTGTTTTAAAAAGTATGAGTATTGCGGAATTATTGCAATTATCGGCTTTTTTCGCTCTATTGTCGCGGACGAAGACTTTAATTTGCCAATTAATTTAGTTAATAAGCTACACTTATTCCTGTTAAGTAAGCATAATGGAGGATAATGAGTACCGCCATTTCACCTTTTAATTATATCGTTAGACTATAATCGCTATTATCTGCATGGATTATTGGCGGGAACATGATGAATTGAGACGATGGTGCATGAATGAGCCAAAAAGGGAAATTAACTTGAACGCAACATGCGCCGGGTGTCGAAAATACATTTGTTAAGGGCACTCCCTTTGCGTGTGTATGTATGATGAACCTTTTTCCAATTACCTGAGCGAGAAATTAGATCACGACTATACTTACCTGGCCAATATATTTTCAGAAGATCAGGGCGCCGCCATCGAAAACTTTATGACCCACCTCCTTCAATCATGAGAAAAATTATTTCACTTGCCTTTCTTGCGTTGTTCTCGCTTTTTTTACCACACCGTGAGAAGAAGAAGAAGAATGAAATTTTGTGAGTATTTGACGAAGTTATTGCCGAGGCATCATACTTTAGAAGAACCGGCTGGTTTCCAATGCCTTGTTGGTGGCAACACCCCAGCCAGGTGGGACATTAAACTAAAAATTAACAAATTATATTGTAGTGACTAAAAATTTTACAGTATCTTTATCAGTATCCAATTTATGCCAGCCCTTCCGTTAATGAAAGCAGATCATCCGATTTTTTATGCCAACTTAGCGCACGATTCTGCTGCTTCATACTATTGCTTGCCGTTTTATTTCATTTTCTTAACCATCTGCGGATATCAACGGGGACTTTGCATACATCGACGTGTCATAAAAAGTACCCGGCATGAAACTATATATTAAGTACATGGTTAGCCTTCGTTGCAAAATGATGGTTAAAGAGGAGTTGAAAAAATTAGGTTTAAAATATGTGGTTGTCGACCTGGGAATGGTTGATGTCCTTGAAGATATATCGGATGCCGACCGCGACGCGCTAAAAATCAATTTACTTAAATCGGGCCTGGAACTGCTGGATGACAAAAAAAGCATCCTGATCGAAAAAATAAAAAGCGTGATCGTTGAAATGATCCATTATACCGACGAGTTGCCCCAGGTGAATTTTTCCGACTTCATCAGTGAGAAGTTAAATTTCGATTATACTTACCTTTCCAATGTTTTTTCGGAAGTAAAGGGCATCACCATACAACAATTTATCATTATCAATAAAATTGAAAGGGTTAAAGAGTTGTTATTATACGACGAACTTAATTTGACCGAGATATCCTATAAATTGCAATATAGCAGCGTTGCCCACTTATCTAACCAGTTTAAGAAAGTGACCGGCCTTTCCCCTTCTTTTTACAAACAACTGCAGCAAAAACGTAAGAACCTGGAAAACATGTGATTTGTGTAACATATATTTTAAAATATGTAAGACATCCTGTTTTTATTGCCACAACTTAGCAGCAATTATTAAATAATCTGCCGCTGTATATATTCTAACGCCTGTTGAACGGGCAACTGCAGTTTTATTCTTAAAATAAAATACAATTATTTATGCTTTTAAATGATAAGTATGAGAAACTTTGACGACGGCGCCGAACTGGGAAAATTGAAAGTGCATATTATTGTTGAGATCATCGAGTATATGACCAATGCCGTAGTAAGCAAAACCATTATAAAAAAAATTACGGGGAACGTTACCGTTTTTTCATTTGCCGCGGGTGAAGAGCTGGCCGAAAAACTTTCTCCCTTCGATACCTATATTCAAATAATCGATGGCGCCGCAGAACTTAGCATCGCCCAAAAGAAATATACCCTTAAATTAGGCGAGGGGATCATCATCCCGGCCCATACGATGCATCACTTCAGTGCATTTAAGCAATTCAAAATGCTTTCTACCATTATCAAAAGTGGCTACGAAGATTAAGTTTTTCGATCTAAATTATCTTCGTAGTTAACACAATCTATTTAAATTCAAAAAAACATGTGATATGTGTAACATATTATAATTAATGTGTAACGCCGGGACGCCACGCATCAGGTAGGTTTGTATCGATCTGTATTCCAATCAATAATGATTAAACAGGTCGTTTCTTCACATCTATTTAAAGCACCAAAATGCGAAAAAAATCTACCCTCATTACGAATGGCCGCTCAATGCATCAACGCAAAGGCTATTCTAAAATATTAAACGCCATTACAGTAATGGCTTCAATATGCCTCTTGTTCGGCTCAGCCTGTAAAAAAGACACCTTTAAAGGCGAAGTAAGGGGTGTTTGCCCCGTTGTAGTAACAGACCCTATGGATAAGGCTGTTGACGTTGCCTTGCCAAAGGTTATAACGGCAACTTTTAACACCGCCATGTCGGCCGCAACCGTCAACAGCTCATCATTTATTATTAAACAAGGGTCGACGGTTGTCGCCGGAACGGTTGCAGCAACAGCCAACCCTGCCGTGTTCACGTTTACCCCAACGGTGCCACTGCTGCCGTTTACAGTTTATTCCGGCACAATTACCACGGCCGCGGTCGATACCTTTCGAACCGCATTGGTGGCCAATTATAATTGGTCGTTCACCACGATACCGCAAGTTACCTTAACGGCTAACCCAGTGGCGGGCGGCACCACTACCGGGGCGGGAACTTTCGCGCAGGGATCCGTAGCTACGGTAACCGCGACACCGGCTGCCGGGTTTATTTTTACTAACTGGACTGCCGGCGGTGTTGCAGCTTCCACCAGCTCGAGCTATACATTTACCATGAACGGCAATATAGCGTTGGTTGCCAACTTTACGGCGATTCCGCCGGGTAAATTCGCGGTAAATTTATCATCGCTTCCCGCCGCAGGCGGAACTACAGCGGGCTCCGGCTTATATAATGCCGGTTCGTCTGTAACGGTGACTGAAACGCCAAACGCCGGTTATGTGTTCTCAAACTGGACGAACAATGGTGTAATCGTCTCGTCAAGTCAGGCCTATCAATTTATTTTAGTAGCCAACACAACGCTGGTAGCTAACTTTAAATTAATCCCGGCATCGCAATTTGCATTGATCTTATCATCAAACCCTGCTGCGGGAGGAGCAACCTCTGGCGGAGGTCTTTATAATGCGGGTACATCCGTAACGGCGGTGGCTACGCCTAATTCGGGATATTCGTTCACTAACTGGACTAACGGCGCGGTAATAGCTTCTACAAGTCCAAGTTATACGTTCCCGTTGAATGCAAATACAACGCTGGTAGCTAATTTTTCGCCTATCGTTCCCAACGCGCCTTTATTCACCAGCATTTTCGGAGCATTCGGCGGCGGCGCCGGGATAACCAACCAGGGAATAAACACCGTAATTAATAATGGAGCTATCGGCACAACCGGCGCGTCCACCTTAATAACCGGCTTCCACGACGGGCTAACGGCCGACGTTTATACCGAAACGCCTCTTAACGTAGGCCTTGTAACGGGCGGCATATTCACAGCTCCGCCTCCTCCGGGTACGGCGCAAAAATTTGCCACAGCCACTCAGGCTTTAGCTGCCATCACCGCGTTTTATATCAGCATCTCGCCGGCAAATAAGCCGGGCGGTACCGATCCGGGTGCAGGTGAACTGGGTAACCTTACGCTGCCACCGGGTGTGTACAAATCTGCCGGCGCCACGTTCAACATAACCACCGGAAATCTGACGCTCGATGCGCAGGGAGATCCCAACGCTACATGGATATTCCAGACAGCCGCAGGATTAACCGTGGGTATTGCCGGACCGGCAGGAGCTAAAAGCGTTAATTTAATTAACGGGGCCCAATCCCGGAATGTTTACTGGTATGTAGGCAGCGCGGCAGTTATTAATGCTGCCGGAGGCGGAGTAATGGTAGGAACTATCATCTCCACTTCTGGTATTACTTTTTCAACCGCCGGAAATAATGTTCAAACGGTACTTAACGGCCGCGCATTATCGCAGGTTGCATCAGTTACTATGGTAAACACAACTATTAACGTTCCTAATTAAACTCAACCAAATAACCCCCTGGCCCGAACGGGCCGGGGGATTTAAAATCACACAATAATTTAAAGAAGATACATTATGTCATTTATAAATAAAATACAACGATTCGTTATCTGCTCTGCGATAATGATATTAGCCGGTACGGCAGCCCAGGCGCAGGTAACCCCGCCCACATGGTGGTTTGGCGTATCAGGCGCCGCGAATTTCAATTTCTACGATGGAACAACTCAGCGCTTAAATAACTCGCTGATCGTTCCGTCGGCTTTTCACAAAGCGCACGGAGCGAGACCGTACGGTTCCATTTTAATGGAATATCGCCCGGTTCGCACATGGGGCCTGATGCTGAATCTTGCTTATGATGGCCGCGGAGGCAACTTTGACCAGCAGGTGGCCGCCTGTAATTGCCCTGCAACATTGAATACCGGCATAAGCTATGCGGCTATTGAGCCCAGCTTCCGTTTAGGTTTCAAAAGGTCGAGCCTGTACTTTTTTGCAGGACCGCGCGTGGCTTTTAATGTAAACAATACTTTTACATACAAACAACTGCGCCAGCCTGATACGGAAGGAAACTTTAGCGCCATGAATAACACCATAGTTTCGGGACAGGTGGGCGCAGGGTTTGATATCGCGCTCACAAAAGCCACCAGCCTGACACAGGTTAGCCTTTCACCTTTTGTGTCTTACCATCCTTATTTTGGACAGGATCCAAGAAGTATCGAAAGTATGTCGCTTACTACGGTGAGGGGTGGTATTGCCCTTAAGTTTGGAAAAAGTCACCGGGTGAAGGCGACAGAGCCAACCCCTGTTGCGGTCGCCATCGTGCCGGTACACGACTTTGTTTTTACAATTCGCGCGCCGAAACCGGTGTTAATGCAAACCCAGGTGAGCGAAACATTCCCCTTGCTTAATGTCATATTTTTTGATGAAGGATCGTCACAGATACCCTCACGGTATGTGCTGCTTACCAACGAACAGGCGCAGGGATTCAAGGAAGATCAATTGCAAAGGAACCAATCGCAGAGTGCTCACGGACGCGCTTCAGGCCAGTTAAACGTATACTACAATGTCCTGAATGTTTTAGGCGACCGTATGCGGTCGAACAGCAATATTTCAATATCCCTGAACGGCGCATCGGCCAAAGGCCCGCAAGAAGCCAGGGAATTTGCGGAAAACATAAAACGTTACCTGGTTAATGTATATGGCATTTCGGGTGGAAGGATAGCTACCCAGGGACACTTTAAACCATTTCCACCGTCAGAACATCCCGGTGGCACAAAAGACCTCGCTCTTTTGAAGGCAGAAAACCGCCGGGTTGACATTGAAACCAGCTCGCCTGAGTTAATGTCGGAAGTAGGCGGAGGCATGATGAAGGCTGTTCAACTTACAGACACACAATTCGACCCTCTTGACAGCCAAATAGTGATGAACGTAGATTCGGCCAGTCAGCTACTTAGATCATGGTCGGTTGTAACGACCGACGAACGGGGCAACAGAAAGAATTTCGGCCCTTTTACAGGCGACCAGGCAGGTGTGCAGGGATCAGCCGTTTTAGGAAACAGCCCTGAAGGCGACTATAAGGTTGTAATGACAGGTGAGACCAATCACGGAAGAACCGTTACAAAAGAGGCGTCCGTGCATTTGACACGCCAGGTTGAGTCGGTTAAAAAAGGCTTCCGGTACAGTATCGTATTCGGTTTCGACAGATCGGCGACTGTGGCTTCGTACAACCGGTTTTTAGTGAACATTGTAGCGCCATTAATTTCAGAAGGTTCGACAGTTACTATACATGGACACACTGATATCATTGGAACACCTGAATACAACCAGACGCTATCGGAAAGCCGCGCAAAAGATACCCAAAGGGTACTCGAGCATGCTTTAGCCAATTCGGGCAGAGACCATGTAAAGTTTGAAGCGTCAGGTTTTGGCGCCGATCCGGAGCACACGCCATTTGGAAACGGCCTTCCCGAAGAACGCTTTTATAACCGTACGGTGATCATCGATATCCAACAATAAACCAGAAAACTATTGAATACCCTTATATAACTAAGGCGGGAGCGATCCCGCCTTTTTTGTTACCGCCACGTGGCTTCAATACCGCGTCGGCGTCTTAAAATTTCAAATAAAAAAAGCCGCTTCAAATAAATGAAGCGGCTTAATCCCATATTGTTTATTTTACCTCAAGTCTTTCTTACCGAAATCGATAATTACTGGCGTCGCTACGCAGATAGAGGAGTAGGTACCGAAACAAACCCCTATAAGTAATGCGAACGAGAACCCGCGGATAACATCGCCGCCGAAGATAAACAGCACCAGCAAGATCAGCAATACCGTCAGGGCCGTAATAATGGTACGGCTTAACGTATTGTTGATAGCGTTATTGATCACCGCCTTTGGATCGTCGGTTTTGGCATGGTGCAGGCTCAGGAATTCGCGGATACGGTCGAATACCACTACCGTATCGTTGATCGAGTAGCCGATAACAGTCAGTATCGCCGCTATAAACGACTGGTCGATATCCAGCGAGAACGGTAGCACATCCTTAAACAACGAGAAGAATGCAAGCACCATCAGCGCATCGTGCGCCGTAGCCACCATCGCACCCAAACTAAACTGCCATTTACGGAAGCGAATGAATATATAGCTGGATATAACGATAATTGCAAAGATTACTGTTAACAGAGCCGATTTCTTGAGGCCGTAGGCAATGGTTGGCGCAACCTTTTGCGTAATAACGATATCTTTGGCGGTCATATGCGTTTGCGGATCGGTATCAAGCGCTTTTATTACAGCGGCCTGCACTTCCGCATCGGCATTTTTCGCAGTATCGTTGATCAGGTATTTTGTGGTAACGCTTACTTTATCCGACCCATAGGTTTTAACTTCGTTGTTACCCTTGCCCAAATTTTTCTCAGCAATTAACCGTACCTGTTCCGTGGTTACATTCGGGTTATCAAACCTGATCACATACGTACGGCCGCCCACGAAATCAACACCGTAATTAAACCCTTGCGTAGCCATGGATATAATACCGGCCAGGATAAACGTCCCCGAGAAAATATAGAATTTAAAACGGTTTTTCACGAAGGCGTAATTCGCGTTTTTAAAAGTATGCGAGCTCCATGGATTGGAGAATTTGATATCCCATCCTTTGCCAAGCATGTACTCGAATATCAACCGTGAGATCAATAATGAACAGAACAGGGAGGTTACGATACCGATCATCAGCGTAATGGCAAAACCCTGGATAGGGCCCGTGCCAAAGGCATACAAAATGGCGCCGGTTAAGAATGTACTTATGTTTGAATCGAGAATTGAAGATAACGCGTGTTTAAAGCCGTCGTTGATGGATATGCGCAGCGATTTCCCAAGCGCAAGCTCTTCGCGCACCCGCTCATAGATCAGTACGTTTGCATCGACCGATAAACCGAACGTAAGCACTATACCCGCTACCCCGGGCATGGTTAACACAGCGCCCAGGCTGGTTAAAACGCCCATCAGGAAGAATATATTGACAAGCACCGCCACTACCGCCACCGTACCGGCGCGGTTGTAATAGGCGATCATGAATATCATTACCACCAGCAAACCGACAAGGTTGGATAATAATCCAGCGTGGATAGCCTGCTGGCCCAGTGACGGGCCTACAACAGCTTCGTCAACGATGCGTGCAGGCGCAGGCAAACGGCCGGCCTTTAATACGTTTGCAAGGTCTTTTGCCTCGTCAAGCGTAAAGCTGCCGGTGATCGATGATACGCCGCCTGGGATAGGATTATCCACACGCGGAGCAGAGTATACATTGTCATCTAAAACGATGGCGATCGACTTATGATTGTTCGGATCGGCGCACGCTTCGGTAGTTATAGCACTCCATTTTTGCGCCCCGTCCGAATTCATGATCATGATCACTTCATTGTTACCTTTGATCTGGTCGACATCATTACGCGCATCGTTGATCACATCGCCTGTAAGCGCAGGGCCATTTTCGGCGCCTACCAGCTTCATGGCATATAGCTCAAATATCTTGGTTTTGTCTACCGGCTTAACTGACCACAGGAACTTCATGCTTTGCGGAATAGTCGCTTTTACATCAGGGCTGCGGAAATAAGCGTTAACCCTGGCGGTATCTTTAACATCAGCACGACCTACAATAGGGCCTGGCTGCAGTTTGGTTTGTCCGCTTTGGTCCTGGTAGATCATCGGGTGCAGAAGGTTAAACAACGGGTATTGATCCGACAGTGCCGACTTGCTTAATGAAGTATCTTTCGCGGCATTTTTCTGCACTTTATTTAATAAAGCCAAAGCGCCTTTTGCAGAGTCTTCCACCGTAGCTTTATGCGCCGGAACGGCAGCGGTTTTCGCCGTATCTTTTTTGGCAACTTTATTTTTGGCTGCAATTAACTTGTTGATATTATCAAGTACGCCGTATACCTGCTGATTGTCATAAGTTTGATAGAACTCGAGCTTGGCTGTTCCCGATAGCAGCTTGCGCACGCGCTCAGGCTCTTTAACACCCGGCAGTTCGATCAATATGCGGTCGGTGCCTTTTTGCAGCTGGATATTGGCGTTAGCCACTCCGAACTGGTCGATACGTGTATTTAAAATGGTGTACGACTGTTGTACCGCCGCGCTGGCCATTTCCTTCAGGTAAGTTTCAACCTCCGCGTTTGTAGCATTAAATTTTATGTGATCCTGGTTGTCTTTAGTGGAGAATATAGCAGCTAACCGGCCGTTTGGATTAAGTTTCTCATATTCATTAACGAACAGCGTTATATAATCCTTCTGGCTGGTGTTGATATCGTTTTGGGCCGCGCTAAGCGCCTGGTTAAACACCGGGTCGGTATTATTGTTCGATAGCTTTTTAACCAGTTCGTTCAACGAGATCTGCATGGTCACGCTCATGCCGCCCTTAAGGTCCAATCCCAGCGCCAGCTCGCGTTGTTTAACGTATTGATAATTGTGTCTTAAGATAGGATATACAGGCTGCGTGGACATTGAATCCAGGTAGACTTTTTCCTTTGCTGTATCACCCTTGGCATATAACTTTGCATCGTTTTCAACCCTATGCGCCACCCACGTAAATGAAAGCTGATATAAACATACCACAGCCAGCAGTATAGCGAAAAATTTAACAACTCCTTTTCCTTGCATCGTGAAATAAATATATAATCAATTAGTTTATAAGCGTTTTTTAAATAAGACGGCAAATCTAATAAAATTTCCTCACCGCGAAATTATTAATTTGAGATTAGGGAGAGAGGTCGGAGATCGGAGATTAGAAGTTGCAGATTGCAATTAAACGCGTTCGAGTGTGATAAACGAATAGGCTAAAGGATTTTTATGGTCTGGTTCGTGCTCTTGGTGTGAAACTTCTTTCCATTCGCTCTTATCGAGCTCCGGGAAAAAAGTGTCGGCTTCAAAATGGTGGTGAACAATGGTAAGGTAAATACGATCCGTGCGGTGCATAGCCGCCCTATAGATCTCGGCGCCGCCGCCTATAAACACTTCGTCCTCGCCATTGCACAGGGCCAGGGCTTCGTCGATAGAACTCACAACCTCGCAGCCGGGAATTGCGATGTGCTGCCGTGTAACAACAATATTTCTGCGATTAGGCAGCGGCTTGCCGACCGAATCGAACGTTTTGCGTCCCATAATGATTGAATGGCCGCTGGTAATATCTTTAAAATGCTTTAAATCCGCTGGTAAATGCCAAAGCAGGTGGTTATTTTTACCAATGGCATTGTTTTCGGAAGTTGCAACGATGGCGGAGACTATCATTTAAATATTATTTATAAGCTTGCCTTTTATCCAAAGCTTTATTTCTTCATTTTTCAACTCGCCTTTACTCGCGGCAATGGTCATCTCATATTTTTCGTTTTGAGTCGCCGAAACATCAAAATCCGACTCGAGCAGAACCAATCTCATAAGCACATATGCAAGTCGCTTGTTACCATCGATAAACGGATGATTGATAATTATGCTTTCAAAAATGGCGGCGCCTTTTCGACAACTGTTGGATATAATTCCTGCTGATCAAATGTCGCATAGGGTCGCGCTAAGGCCGAAAGCAAGGAGCCGATATCTCTTATCCCTTTACTCCCGCCAAATTTGTCGATGAGGATTGCCGTTTATTTCCTCGACAGTGGTTCGATCAATCATTTAGCTAATCGTTCAAGAAGCTCTTTGTCCTCGGAGAGAATTTTTTTTAAATTCTTGGTGAGCTTGATTTGATCGTGCGTTTGCAGCTGAATTTGCTTTAGGTAATCGAGTATATCGGGCAACACGTCTTCAGGTACCTGCTCAAGTACTTTTTGGATTTCAGTTTTTACTTGCAATGTTGTCATATACAAAATTAGCAAAATTGTTTTTACACTGCCACCGCACCCTTAATATGCGGCCATGGGTCGTAATTTTCCAGCGTAAAATCCTCAAACTTAAACTGGAAAATATCCTTAACCGCGGGATTAATCTTCATTACAGGCAAGGACCGCGGTTCACGGCTGAGCTGCAGGGCAGCCTGTTCGAGGTGGTTGTTGTAAAGGTGAGCGTCGCCAAAAGTGTGTATAAAATCGCCATATTCAAGATCGCACACCTGGGCCATCATCATGGTGAGCAATGCATACGATGCGATATTAAAAGGTACACCTAAAAATATATCGGCGCTGCGCTGGTAAAGCTGGCATGACAGCTTGCCCCTGGTTTCGCCTTTTTCGCGGTTGGCGGGCTGCACATAAAACTGGAACAGGCTATGACAGGGCGGAAGCGCCATTTGGTTAACATCCGCCACATTCCAGGCCGATACCATCATCCGGCGGGAGTCGGGGTTATTTTTGATCTGGTTCACGACCTGCGTTATCTGGTCGATATGGCCGCCGCCCGGTGTGGGCCACGAGCGCCACTGATAACCATATACAGGGCCAAGATTGCCATTTTCATCGGCCCACTCATCCCAAATACGTACGCCGTTATCTTTAAGGTATTTAATATTGGTATCGCCGCTCAAAAACCAGATCAGCTCGTGAATGATCGATTTCAGATGAAGCTTTTTGGTGGTTACCAGCGGAAAACCGTCCTGCAGGTTAAACCGCATCTGGTAGCCAAACACGCTAAGCGTGCCGGTGCCGGTGCGGTCGTGCTTTTGGGCGCCGGTTTCCATCACATGCTTCATCAGGTCGAGATATTGTTTCATGGCCGGTTGATTTAAAATCGTTCATTGCAAAGCTAATAATTTTTATATTTGTACATGGAAACATTAGTCGCTCGGCCTGCTAACAAAGAGCAGTTAAACGCTTTAAAAGCGTTTATGAAAGCTTTAAAGGTGGACTTTAAGGTGGAAAAAAGCCCATATAATCCTGAGTTTGTCGCTAAAATCGAAAAAAGCAAACAGGAAATAAAGGATGGTAAAGGTGTAGTCATTTCCATAGACGATTTGTGGAAGTAAAATTTTCACCACAGGCAATAAATGACCTGGCGCAATGGAAAAGATCTGGTAATAAAAAAGCCCAGCAAAAGATCACCGAACTAACCAGTTCAATATTACATACCCCATTTTACGGCATTGGTAAGCCTGAGCCGTTGAAACATGCGATGACAGGCTTGTGGTCACGGGCATTATAAATAGTTGATGGCCGATTATGGATGTAGTTCTCTTAAACGTGAACATTATTGTTTTCTATGCTCATTTTTCCCAACGCCAAAATAAATATCGGTTTAAATATCGTTAACCGGCGACCGGACGGTTATCATAACCTGGAAACTATTTTTTACCCGGTTATGATCAAAGACGCGCTCGAGATCGTCGTATCGGATACACTGAGCTTTGAGTCGTCCGGTTTGGAAATCCCCGGAAGGGTAGAAGATAACCTGTGTATCAAAGGGTATCACCTCATCAGGAAGGATTTCGATCTGCCGCCCGTAAAGATCCATTTGCATAAGCATATCCCGATAGGGGCGGGGTTGGGGGGAGGATCTGCCGATGCCGCCTTTTTTATCAGGTTGCTGGATTACAAATTCAATTTGGGAATGTCGGATGGCCAAATGCAGGGTTATGCGCGGCAGCTGGGCGCGGACTGCGCTTTTTTTATCCAAAACAAGCCGGTGTTCGCTTTTGACCGGGGAGACGAGTTTGAGCCGATAAAACTCGACCTCTCAAATTATAAGATCGTTGTGGTTATGCCGCCTGTACATGTTTCAACGTCCGAAGCCTACGGCGGTGTTAAACCGGCGGCGGTTGACCGGTCGCTGATGGAGCTTATTTATGAGCCGGTGTCCGAATGGAAAAACTTCGTTAAAAACGACTTTGAGACCTCCGTTTTCAAAAATCACCCCCTTATCAGGGGCGTAAAGGCCGCGCTGTACGAAGCCGGCGCTGTTTACGCAAGCATGAGCGGGAGCGGGGCATCCGTTTTCGGTATATTTGATGCAGCGCCCGATCTTAGCCAGCTGGGAAAATCAAACCAGCTGTTTTATTTATGAATCAAACGCCTGGCCGCCCACCGGCGATCAATACGATTTTTCGTTTTATCTATAATCAGCATCAACTGATATAATCCCTGTCCTCGTCACTTAGTGTATCGGACTGCTTATCTTCGGCGCCATCGCCAGGGAAATCGTCACCCAGCCGCTTTACGGTCTTAGGGCGTCCTACCAGCACCCCTAAAATAAATGCGATGAGCGATACCAGGAAAAGCATTACCAATTTTGAAACATACGTATCGACGAATAAAACAGTAAACCTAACCGTCCCGGTATTTTGCATCAGGATAATGGTCAACAAAAAAGTGATAAGAATAATAATGATCGTTTGAATCCGCATGGCACTCTTCATTTAAGGTTTATCCAATATCGGGTTTTTAAACCGATTATAAAAATCAGCCCGGCCAGTCGCGGTAAAAGGGTAGGGGAGACATCGGGCAAAAGCAGGAATTTCCGGCTGCTTTAAGTCGCCGGCCAAACTGGTATGATGTTTGATTTACATTAACCGATTTGATAAATGCGTTTAGATCGTAATGTTACCAATTGACCGCATTCGCGCAGTCGAAAAAGGTTGTTATTTTTTAACTAAGTCAACGCGTTCTACTTCCCCTGATTTTTCAGAAACAACAATTTGAGATTTATTACACTAAGTCTCTCTGGTTTGGCAGTCTGATTCAATGGCAAGGTAAATTTTATATAAACTATTATAATGCACTGATTAATAATACCTTATTGTTTTACATTGTCCTCATTTTACCGGTATGCTAAAAATTTTGGTATTTGTGAATTTGACAAATTTTACTAAAGTCAATATTTTATTTATATAAAGACCATAAACAATTGATTAATAGTATATTATGTTGTTTAATTTTATTAGTATTTCCTTGTTTAAATTTACTTTTTGGGTTCGAAATCGCTTGTAAATATCGTTTATTTTTAAAATTCACCGGTGTGGCGGTCAATACACTTTTACGAAATCAAATTTGGTCTGCAGCGCACGTAAATTGGTCCGCCGGGCATAACTTGCCTTAAAATAAATAATGGCGCAGAACGCTTTAAAATGCGGATACCGGCATGCCAAAACATATCCCCCACCCTGCCGAAAGCTTGTAATGTTTGATATAAATGAAGCTTATTGACGATTTTTTCGGCGTATGATCTGCTTTTGGGCCACAGGGAAAAGAAAGATGGTAGATAAAATAATGACGGCCCCAACCCAAAAGCCAAGCGTCATTTTATTCATATCGCCAAAAAAAACAAACGACATCAGGATACCATAAACCGGCTCGAGGTTGGTGATAAGCGCTACCCTAAAGGCCGAAAGCTCGCGCATAACGGACACCCCGGCAACGTAAGCCAGGGACGTACATATGGTGCCCAGGATGAGCAGGTACCCCAGGTCGGCGCTTTTAAGCAGCATGGAATTGTTGAAGCCATGCGTAAAAAAGAGGTAAAGGGATATCCATACAAATGCACCGGACAGCTCATAAAAGGCGATAACCGGCGCCTCATATTTTTTTACCTGCCGCGAGTTGATGATGGCGAAAAGACTTGCAAATACGGCGCTAATCAGGCCGGCGATGATACCCTTAGTGTATCGGGTTTCAAATTTGAAAATGGTAATGATGCCGATAATGATCAATGATCCGGCCAGGATCTCCATTTTCGAGATACGTTTTTTATTGATCAGCGGCTCGAATATGGCCGTGAATAAGGTGATTGAAGAAAGGCACACCAGCGTAACCGCTACCGTAGACAACTTTATGGATGCGAAAAACAGGATCCAATGGCCGCCTACCAACGCGCCCGTACACGCCAATTGCAGGAATGTTTTGCCGTTAACCGCAAATGCCGTTTTATTAAATTTAAAATATAGAAACAGCGATAGCGATGCGATAAGCACTCTGTACCAGACGAGGCTGACCGCCGATATAGTGATGAGCGCGCCAAGAATGCCAGTAAAACCCCAGATAAATACCGTGAAATGCAGTATGACCAGGTTTTTGTTTAAACCGGATGTGCCCTCACTGCGATCCATTATTTAGGGGCTTTTTCGAGTAAGTAATAGCCCACGATGCCGAACAGGCCATTGGGCAGGCATGCGGCTAAAAGGGGCATCATATTGCCTTTTACGGCAAATACCAGCGCAAATTTATCAACAACGATATAGGTAAAACAAAGGAATATGCCTATTCCCAGCGGCAGCCCGATACCACCCCGCACCTTTCGCGACGAAATCGATACCCCGATCAACGTTAGCACAAACGACGACAGCGGGTAAATAAAACGCCGGTCGCGTTCATAAAGCATCTCTTTGAGCGCACCCGTCCCCCGTATTTTTTCCCGTGTAATGCTGCGGTTTAGGTCCTTCGTCGACATGGCCGAATAGGCGTTATCATAAACGATAAAATCCGTAGGGCGCATATCCAGTACGGTATCTTTTTGTCGTGCCGAGCTATCGACATATTTTTCTCTCAGCCCGTTTATGTATTTAATGGTGTAATTTTTTATGGTCCACACTTTTTTCAGCGAGTCGTACGAAATACTGTTGGCCAGTAACTTTTCCCTCAACTGGTCGCCGTCAAATTTTTCGAGTACAAATTGATATCCTGTATGCATCGAGTTGTCGTACGACTGCAGATACACATAAGTATGCTTATCCAACTGGATATGTACTTCGCTTTTTGTCGGATCGTCGGCATTGAACTGGTGCGAATTTTCGAAAGTTATTTTTAAGCGGTTGGTAAACGGGATAAGAAAAATATTGGCAAAAAACGAAACAACAAAGATCAACGCGGCGCATATAAAATAAGGCCTTAAAAACCGGTTAAAGGTAGTTTTTCCGCTCAGTATGGGCACAATTTCCGTTTGGTTGGCCATTTTGGCGGTGAAATATATCACTGCCAGGAAGTTGATAAGGGGCGATAACAAATTGATATAGAACGGTATAAAGCCCGCGTAATATTTAAATGCGATCTCCTGGATGCTGGAATGGTTTTTCAAAAAATTGTCCAGGTGCTCCGATATATCGAATACCACCGTTACCACTATAAATATCCCCAGTGTAAATACGAAGGTGCTCAGGTATTTACCGATGATATACCTGTCGATAACTTTTAAATGTTCTTTTAAAAATGCCTTCATTTACAATCGTTGGCCCAATTGGTTAACCATGGTTTTTTTCCAGTTATAAAACTCGCCGGATAGGATCTTTTCGCGCGCTTCCTTTACCAGCCACAGGTAAAAGTGCAGGTTATGCAATGTGGCTATCTGTGCGCCCAATATTTCGCCCGAATGGATGAGGTGGCGCAAATAAGCCTTCGAATACGCGTTATCCGCAAGAAGGCCGCTGTCCTTTTCTATCGGCGAAAAATCATCCTTCCATTTCTCATTTTTGATATTGATAATTCCGTCCTTTGTAAAAAGCATGCCGTTTCGGGCGTTGCGGGTGGGCATTACGCAATCAAACATATCAATTCCTAACGCAATATTTTCCAATATATTTACCGGCGTACCTACGCCCATCAAATAACGCGGTTTTTGCTCAGGTAATATATCACATACAATTTCTGTCATGGCATACATTTCTTCGGCGGGCTCGCCAACCGAAAGTCCGCCTATTGCGTTGCCTTCGCGTCCGAACGAGGCGATCACCTCTGCCGATCTTATCCTCAGATCCTTATAAACCGATCCCTGCACGATGGGAAACAGCGTTTGATCATAGCCATATTTCGGTTGCGTACCATCGAACCGGTCACAGCAGCGTTTTAGCCAGCGGTGCGTCATTTCGATGGATCTTTTGGCGTACTGGTATTCGCAGGGGTAGGGCGTGCACTCGTCAAACGCCATAATGATGTCGGCGCCGATCGTTCGCTGGATATCCATCACATTTTCGGGCGTAAACAGGTGTTTGGACCCGTCGATGTGCGACCGGAAAGTAACGCCTTCTTCCTTGATCTTCCTTACCTCGGTAAGCGAATACACCTGGTAGCCGCCGCTATCGGTTAATATCGGCCCGTCCCAGCCGTTAAACTTATGCAGGCCGCCGGCGCGTTCCAGCACGTCGAGGCCCGGCCGCAGGTATAAATGGTAAGTATTGCCCAGGATGATCTGCGCTCTAATATCGTTTTTCAGCTCGTGCTGATGCACTGCCTTTACCGTGCCCGCCGTGCCCACAGGCATAAAGATGGGTGTTTGTATGGTGCCGTGACCGGTAATAAGCTCACCCGCCCGGGCTTTTGAATGCGGATCCTGTGCCGTTAAGTTAAATTTCATCGCAAGGATGCAAAATTAACATAATAGTTGTAAGGGTTGTAAAGGTTGAGTGGTTGTGATGTTGCAAACGTTGTAAGGGTTGAAGTGGTTGTAAGGGTTGTAATATTGGAATGTCGGCTGAACTACTAAGTTTATTTGATAATAGCCACGGGTTTATACCCGTCGAAAAGCAAGTGGGTCAAACACCGCTCGAATACCGGTCAATGAATTAGGACGAAAATGTTAAGACGAAAATATCAAAGTGTTTAGGGATGCTTGCGGTGCTTAACTTACAGAAAAATAAACACCTGGATTTATTAGTAATCATCTAATAGCTTTTTTACCTTCTAACATTACAACCTTCCAACATTGCAACCTTCCAACATTACAACTTTCCAACGCAAATTCCACCAAAACTTTTTACAACAATTTCAACTAAAATCGGCAAATTTGCCCCATCACTATACCAGGATTGGAAACGTATATACACCAGGCGCTATTTTATTTATTCCAGGTTTGCTTTATTATTCAGCTTTACTTTCTTGTTGGCAAACACAGCCGGCTGGCGGGATACAAGCCCGCCGACAAGCTGTCCCGGCGCAGCCTCCCGATATCGGTGATCATCAGCGCCCGCAATGAAGCTACCAACTTAAGGGCCAACCTGCCAGCCATACTTGAACAAAACTACCCCGATTTTGAAGTGGTAGTGGTGAACGATTGCTCGTTCGATACTTCGGATGCCGTTTTAACGCGGCTGCACGAAACTTACCCGCACCTTAAAATTGTAACGATCAACGAACATGCCCGGTTTAAGACGGGTAAAAAGTTTGCGCTTACCCTGGGGATAAAAGCGGCAAAAAATGAGCACCTGCTGTTTACGGATGCCGACTGTAATCCGGCATCGGCCAATTGGATCAAACGCATGGCGGCCAACTTTAAGGGCAATGTGCAGATTGTGCTGGGCTATTCACCTTATAGCCGCACCGGGAATTTGCTAAACCCCTTCATTCGTTTCGAAACCATTAAAACAGCTATCAATTACTTGTCGGCCGCATTGAACGGCGACCCTTATATGGGTATCGGTCGCAACCTGGCGTATACTAAAACGCTGTTTTTCGGCTCCAAAGGCTTCGCCTCGCATATGCATGTGCTATCGGGCGATGACGACCTGTTTGTAAACGAAAACGCTACGGCGGAAAACACCGCGATAGAGATACACAAGGAGGCGTTTACTTATACCGACGCTAAAACAACCCTGGGCGGCTGGTTTCGTCAAAAGCGGCGCCATTTCGGCGTGGGGAAACTTTATAAAAGCCGCCATCGTAATATGTTATCGTTAGATGCGGCAACCGGTTTGTTGTTCTATACGTTATTTATATTATCTTTAGTTTTAAATTACGAGCCGTTATTAACTTCGGGTATATTTATTTTTAGACTGGTTGTTCAGCTAATTGTATACCGCAAAACATTTAGAAAATTAGATGGTAGAGATATATTATGGTACCTGCCATTTTTTGACGCGGTATACTATATCTACCTGAATGTTTTTGGATTGACCGGCAGTTTTATGAAAACCACACAATGGAAATAAACGCTAATTTTACCGAAAACGCAAAAAACGATTTCCACCTGGTGGTAAGGGCAAGGGAAGGCGACCAGAAGGCTTATGCCGACCTGATGCAGCGGTATAAGGATTCTATTTATTTTATGGTGCTCAAGATGGTGAATAACCGCGAGGATGCCATGGACCTCACCGTTGAAACCTTTGCTAAAGCGTTTGAAAAGTTGGAGAAATACCAGCCCGAGTTTGCCTTCAGCACCTGGCTGTTCAGGGTGGCCACAAACAATTGCATCGACTTTATCCGAAAAAAAAAGTTAAACACGATGTCGATCCACGGCATGACGAATGACGACGGCGAGGAGAAACAGCTCGAAATTAAATCGGATGTGCTAAACCCGGAAGAAAGCTCGATAAAAAAACAACAAACGCAGGAGTTAAGATTGCTGATAGAGAGCCTGCCGTCGCGCTACCGTAACCTCATCACGCTGCGTTATTTTGACGAGCTGTCCTACGAGGAAATAGCCCTGCAGCTCGACCTTCCCCTCGGAACGGTAAAGGCCCAGCTATTTAGGGCGCGGTTTCTGCTTGGCAATATCATCAACCGCGTGAAGAGGGATGACATCTGACCTGCTGCTAAAATATTTCCCTTTAATTACCGCTCAGCAGCTCGGACAATTTAATCGCCTGCCCGAGCTATATAACCACTGGAACAACCAGATCAACGTAATTTCGCGCAAGGATATCGACCAGCTTTACGAAAGGCATGTGCTGCATTCGCTGGGTATCGCAAAAGTGATATCCTTTTTACCGGGCGAGAAAGTGCTGGATGTGGGCACCGGCGGCGGCTTCCCGGGCATACCGCTGGCAATATTGTTCCCCGATACACAATTTTATCTCGTCGATTCCATCGGGAAAAAAATAAAAGTGGTACAGGAAATAGCGAAGGCGCTTGGTCTCAAAAATATCAGAGCATCTCAGCAGCGCGCCGAACAGGTAAATGAAAAATTCGACTTCGTGGTTTCCCGGGCGGTAACCCGGCTTAAAGACTTTTATCCCTGGGTTAAAGGTAAATTTAACCGGCAATCAAAAAATGAGCTGCCCAATGGCATCCTCTACCTTAAAGGCGGCGATCTTACCGAAGAGATCGCCGAATCGGGATTGGCCGTTCGGCAATATTATCTTAAAGATTATTTTGAAGAAGAATTTTTTGAAACCAAGCAGGTGATTTACGTTAAGGTAAATCAATAAACTCCCAACGTCATGCCGAACTCGGTTCGGCATCTCACCAGCAAGGCTATACACTTAGCTAGTCAGCGCTATGTATTTGTGTAAATTTTAGCGTGCGCGAATGTCCTGTGGGATGCCGAAATAAATTCGGCATGACATCTCTTTTTATTTTGCTAAAATTATTAGGATTTCATATTTTAGTGAAATATCTTCGTCATCCTATGTCACTGCATCACCAGGTTGCCCTTACGTTCTTAAAAAATATCGGCCCCACGTTAGCGCGTGGCCTGATAGCGCACTTCGGCAGCGCAGAAGAAGTCTTTAAAGCCTCCAAAACCAGATGGTTAAAGGTGCCGGGCATCGGCGAAAAAAGGATCGCAGTGCCTGATATGGACGAGGCGCTTGGCCGGGCGGAGGATGAATTAACCTACATTGAAAAAAATGGCGTCGACGTTGTTTTTTATACCAGCGATAAATTCCCTAAACGCCTGAAAAATTGTTACGACGCGCCGATATTGTTGTATGCAAAAGGCAATGCTGATTTCAATGCGATGCGCGTCATCAGCATTGTCGGCACCCGCAACGCTACCGAATATGGAAAGTACCAGTGCCGGCAGTTGATAGAGGAACTGGTACCTTATAATGTATTGGTGGTAAGTGGCCTCGCGCTCGGTATCGATGTGACCGCACACAAGGAATGTGTTAGGCTAAATATGCCTACGGTGGGCGTGCTTGGGCATGGGCTCGACAGAATGTACCCCAGTCAAAACCGCTCCACCGCCGAAAAAATGATGGGCAACGGCGCATTGCTGACCGAATATCCGTCGGGAACCATACCCGACCGCGAAAACTTTCCGCAGCGCAACCGCATTGTGGCCGGCATGGCCGATGCCACGGTCGTTATCGAGGCGGGCATCAAAGGTGGTGCATTGATCACCGCCGAGATCGCCAATACGTATAATCGCGATGTTTTCGCTTACCCGGGCAGGATAGGGGATGAATATTCTGAAGGCTGCAATTTTTTAATACGAAACAATAAAGCCAGCTTACTCACCGGAGCCGCCGACCTGGCGTATATTTTAGGATGGGATAAAACGGGTGATGCAAAACCGGCAGAACAATTAGCCCTGCCCATCGATCTTTCCGCAGATGAGCAATTGATATTTGACATCCTGCTGCAGCACAAAACGCCTTTAGCGATCGACGATCTCACCATAAAGACCAACATGGCAACCAGCCAGCTCGCCATGAACTTATTGAATATGGAGTTGCAGGGTTATATTCTTTCGCTGCCCGGAAAAGCTTACCGGATCTGTTAGACTTAGTCATTCCGGTCATTAGTCATTAAATCATTGTTTAGCGGACTATCGCACTTCCCCGATTAGTCGATTAATGACCCAATGAAATAATGACTAATGACTTAATGACCCAATGAAATAATGACCCAATGACCTTTCTAAAGGCTCGGCCCGCTGAAATAAGCCAGTTTGCCGGTCTCGCCGCTTACGGCTGCCCAATCGTCTGTTTCAAAGTCGATCACCGCTACCGTGCTGGTATGCACATCTTTGATCTGGCCTGTTAAATGATAAAGGATATAGCCGATGCCCGGGTTGTGGCCAACAATGGCAACGAAATCGTACTTATTTGGCAATTGGTTTATAACATCGAGCAATGTTTGCTCGCTCGCTTCATAAATCGATCTGTCAATAACGGGATCAGGCAGCGAGAGATGGTCCGCAAATATTTCGGCGGTAGTTTTCGTGCGCAGTGCCGGGCTGGTTACAATATGCTGGGGTATGATCGAATTATCTCTTAACCTGTCGGCCATGAAACTCGCATCCTGTATGCCGATATATTTTAACGGCCTGTCAATATCTTTTACCGTCGTATCCTTTTCAGCTTTGGCATGCCGTATCAGCAATAATTTTTTCATGACGATGTTTTAATTGCCTCTTAATAGAATTTTATCGTTACCCGGTAACACGTAATTGCCAGGCTGCAAAATACGTAAATTTGCTTTTATAGGAAGGTAAATTTTGATGAATTGTTTTGTTAATCGATCGCATTGCCCGCTAAATAAATTCGGCTAACCGGGTAACGATGGTTTCCGGCCCAATACGATAAAGACAGGCGTAATCGCCCCGGAAACACGGCTTATTACCGTATACGGAACACGGCCTGCATTCAATATCATCAGCAACTATATCATCTTCAGATTGTCCATACCCCAAAAAGCCTGCGTAATGGTGTGTAGCGCCCCAAACAGAAACAACGGGCACCCCGGCGAGCGAGGCCAGGTGCATACCCGCCGAATCCATGCTCAGCATCACTTCAAGCTGGCTCAAAAGCGCCAGTTCCTGCTGCATGGTTAATTTATTAACGACCGAAATGACATTTTCAAAATCGCCTTGCCATTGCCGGCAAATTTCTTCCTCTAATAAGCTGCCGCCGAAAAGGAATATTGTAATGTCGTTGGCGTTTAACCTTTTGATCACTTCATGCATCCGCTCCATGGGATATATTTTGCCTTTATGCTTTGCAAAAGGGGCGATACCGATCCATTTTCGCTTTTTTTCTCCGGTAATGTTGGTTATGTCGCTGGCTAAAGGGATGGGGTCCTTTGTTAGCTTATGGTCAAGGGTAACCGGATAACCCAGTTTTCTGAACACATCGGCATAGCGCTCGGTGGTTAACTTAAGGGGCCGGAGTACCTTGCCGGGAAACCGTGTTAATAGTCTTTTTTCTTTCCGCCCTTTATCTATATACGCGTAGGGTAGTCCCGTGATGCTAAAAAGACGCCGCAAAAACTTTGTTCGCAGGTTGTTATGAAGATCTGCTATCGCGTAATAATTCTGCCGTTTTCTTAATCTGCCAAACAGCTTTACCATCCCGGCAAACCCCTTATAGTCGTTTTCCAGGTCAGCCTTAAAATAGGTCAGGCGCGGAATGACTTCAAAAAGCCCGGCAAATCCAGGCCTCGAAACATAGGTAATACGCACGTCCGGATTTTGGTCAAGCAGGGCTTTTAGTACCGGCACCGTCATTGCTACATCGCCCATAGCCGAAAAGCGGATAACCAATAAATGCCGGTCGCCAGTCATTATTTTTTGCTGTTATACAAAACGGGGTTTAATTCAGGGTCGTTGTACATTTTCATCTGGCGGTATACCTTCATACATCGTGCGCCTTTTTGTATATCTTCCAGCAGCTCGTCAATAGCCAATGCAAGATCCTCGCGTTGCTGTAAAAGGATGGCCAGCTTACTGGCGCATTGCGCCAAATGTTCTTCACTGGCATCTGTTCGCGCGGTTTCCTCCCGCATGTGGTATATTTTTAAAGCCAGGATACTTAGCCTGTCGATGGCCCATGCGGGGCTTTCAGTATTGATCCTTGCCGTTTTCGCGGGAGTAATATCCTTGTATTGTTCAAAGAAATAGTTATCTATTTCCTCCACAATATCTGTCCGGTACTGGTTTGAGCGGTCAATGCGCCGTTTCCACCTTAAGGCCACCGCCGGCTGGATAGATGGGCTGCGTATCTCATCCTCCATATGCCATTGTGCGGTATCTATCCAGCATTTGGCATACAGCAAATATTCCAGCGAACCGGCGGAGTAGGGGTTATCGGGGTTATGGTCGATATCATTGTGTTGATGATAACGGTCTATCACTTCTTCAAATACCCGGCTGCATATCGCGCTGATCATTTAATTTGGTCTTTAATTTTTTGAATAATGGAAGTTGACGAATGCCCCTCCACAAAACTAATGGTTTTAACTTCACCGCCGTTCGCCATCACTACTTTTGCGCCAACCACATTTTCGATGGTGTAATCAGCGCCTTTCACCAATACATCGGGCATTAAAGCCGTGATCAGGTCCAGAGGGGTGTCTTCTTCAAATAAAACCACAGCGTCGACAAAAAACAGCGCTGCAAGTAACGCTGCCCGGCTATCCTGGGCATTTATCGGGCGGCTTTCACCTTTGATGCGTTTTACGGAAGCGTCTGAATTCAGGCCGATAATCAGTTTGTCGCCAAGCTCGGCGGCTTTGGCCAGGTAAGTGATGTGCCCGGTATGCATCAGATCGAAAACGCCGTTGGTAAAAACTACTTTTTGCCCCGCAGCCCGCCAACCGGCGACCGCCGTTTTGACTGCGGACAGTTCTTGTATTTTACTTAGAAGCGTATTTTCTATGTCCTTTCTCATCCTGGTAATTCAGACTTACGAAGTTTCCAAAACTTCGTAAGTCTTTTGGCTAAAATAAGTTGTCGACGGCCTTGCAAAGTATATGGCCTATCAATATATGCATTTCCTGTATCCTGGCAGTAACATCCGAGGGCACAATAATATTCAAGTCGCATAAACCGTTCATTTTACCGCCGCCCTTTCCCGAAAGGCCCAGGGTTTTACAATTCAGCTTATTGGCGGCTTGAAAAGCTTTTAAAATTACGGGGCTGTTGCCCGATGTTGATATTCCGATAAACAGGTCGCCCGGGCTGGCTAAAGCTTCCAGCTGACGCGAAAACACTTGTTCGTAACCTAAATCGTTGGCAATGGCAGTCAATGCCGAAGTGTCCGTAGTTAAAGCAATGCCCGGCAGTGCTTTTCTGTCCTTTTCAAATCGGCCGCTCAGCTCGGCTGCTATGTGCTGTGCATCCGCCGCGCTGCCGCCATTTCCCGCAAGCAGTACCTTATTACCGCTTTTTAACGCGGCGCAAACCATTTGGCATGCCGTTTCGATATCATCTGTAAGCGAATCGATAACCTTTTGTATAAGCTCTTGGTGTGCAATCAGTTCGTCTTTTATCATATCATTCAAGTTTCGGATTTTGTCGCGCGATTTATTAACCAGCGCTATTTTCCATATCATTTATGATCTCGTCTACAGTTGCGGTAACACTTCCCACACGTCTTACCACGATGGCCGCAGCATGGTTGGCCAGCTCGCAAGCTTCCTCAACCGAAAGGCCGAGGGCCGCAAAGTAGGCGATGGCCGCAATAACAGTGTCGCCCGCGCCCGTAACGTCAAACACTTCGGTCGCTTTTACAGGCAGCAATTTGGCGGTTTGCTGGGTAACCACTGCTATGCCATCTTCTGATAACGTAACCACAAGGTAAGTGGCGCCTGTTTGCAAAAAAATTGCTTTGGCAGCGTCTTGTATGTCTGCTACGTTACTGATCTTTTCAGTATACGCCGCCTCGGCCAGTTCCTTTCGGTTAGGTTTTATCAGGTAAGCACCCCTGTATTTTTCGTAATTCAGCCCTTTCGGGTCTACCATCACATTCTTTTTATGATCGTTAGCAATCTTTATCAGGCGCTGGGTGAGCCCTCGCGAAAATAGCCCCTTATTATAATCTGAAAGCACCACCAGGTCCGCCGTGGTTATGGCGGCGGTTAACTTATCAGCCAACTCGTTTTCCAGCTCTGCGGATAGCGCTTCTTTAACCTCGCGGTCCACCCGCACAAGCTGATGGCTTCCGGCTAAAACGCGGGTTTTTACCGTCGTGCACCGGCTATTATCTTTTATTATCACGGTGGTTTTAACACCTTCATTTTCCAGCATTTCAATCAACTGATCGCCGCTGGTATCACTGCCAATTACACCGCCGATGCTTACGTTTGCACCGAGCGCCACCAGGTTTTGAACCACATTCCCCGCACCTCCAAGTGTGGCCGACTCGGTTTTCACATCAACGATGGGCACCGGCGCCTCGGGCGATAGCCGCGATGCATGGCCCCAGATGTAATGGTCGATCATCAGGTCACCGATCACCAATATCGATGGCTTTCGTTGTGCGGATTGCACGGAACGTACTTTATCTATCAGGCTCATTTATCAGTGCGATATGCGGTTATTTTTTTTGCGATTGTCTTGAGAGCTTCTTTTTATCAAAAAATTTCTGAATTTCTAAAAACGACAGCGCGTTAAGGCATCGTTCTTTATACAAACCACCCTTTCGCGCAGCTAATATACCATAACGCATATCTAAAAGCCCTTCTTTGCGGTGCGCGTCCGGATTAACCGACAGCCAAGCGCCTTTATCAAGCGCGTACTGGTGCCAGCGCCAATCCATATCCAGCCGCAACGGGTTGGCATTGATCTCTATTACCACATTATTCGCCGCGCATGCATCAATTACTTTTTTATAGTCAATCGGATAACCGCCCCGGGTTAATAAGAGCCTTCCTGTCGGGTGGCCCAATATAGTGGTATAGGGGTTTTCTATGGCTTTTACCAAGCGTGAGGTTGCTTTAGTTTCATCCATTTTAAGTATGGAATGTACCGAGGCTACTACAAAGTCAAACCGGCTTAATATCTCGTCGGGATAATCCAGGGAGCCATCAAACAAAATATCCGATTCAATGCCTTTAAATATGTGAAACCCGCCTATTGTTTTATTTAAATGGTCAATCTCTTCCTGTTGCTGCAATACGCGGTCAATGGTTAGTCCCTTCGCATAAAAAGCGCTTTTGCTGTGATCGCACATGCCCAGGTATTCCAGCCTTAGCTCGTCCCTGCAATATAGCGCCATTTCCTCGATAGTGTTTATCCCGTCGCTCCACGTGCTGTGATTATGAAGCGCGCCTTTCAAATCATGGAAAGCGATGAGCTGGGGCAGGTTATTATCTGCAGCTTTTTCAATAAAGACACCATTCTCGCGCAGCTCGGGCGGCATCCACGCAAGCCCCGCTTTTTTATAGATCATCTCTTCGCTTTCGGACTCTTCCAGGCTATCCGCCATGCGCTCGAGTACGGCTTTTACATGCTCGTTGCTACCGGTATTCAAAAAGAGCTGCTCATAGTAATCCGCTTTTGTACTACATATTATGGTTACCTTAAGGCCATGCAGGTCGCCGGTAACGCGGTCGGTGTCCTGCGAAATATTGTCTAGTAAATTCGATGATGTTAATGTGTTTAAAGCAATCGCGGGGTCATTGCCGCCGATCACGATCACCAGCTCCGAGATCACTTCGTTAAGTCTGCGAAATTCTCCCGCGAAATGTTTTAGCGCTTCCGGGAATATATCTTTTATCTCGTGAAACAGCTCGTTGGCCGCGCCCTCCACCTGTGCATATAAAAATTTACCGTTCGCGGCCAATTTAAATTCAATGGCATTTCGAATGTCCTCCTGGGTTTTAAGGCCGAAGCCTTTAGCTTCTACAAGGCGGTTTTCATTACAGGCATATAAAAGCTCCCCAACGGTCTCAATACCCAGCTCGCGCCAAATGATAGAAACCTTTTTCGGCCCCACGCCTTTTATCGCCATCATTTCAAGCACCCCGTCGGGTGTTTTATCCAGCAACTCCTGAAGCTCGGCCATCGTCCCGCTTTCCAGTAGTTCCGTAATTTTAGCGGCAATGCTTTTACCAATCCCTTCAACTTTCTCAAGTTGCTCAAAAGACTTGCTCGCAGCAGGGTAGGGCAGCTTGTCCACCTTAAAAGCCGCATTCGCTATCGACCGTGCTTTAAACTGGTTGACATCGTGCAGTTCCATTAATTGGGACAAAAGCCGAAGCTTGCGGGCTATGGGTTTATTTTCCATGCTTTGGTTAACACCGCAAAAATACAAAAGCCGCTTTTAAAAGGCGGCTCTTCAATAAAATAATAAGTCGTTAATTGATAACGATGCTATAAGGCAATCGCGCCTGTGGGGTGCGCATCATTTCGGTTACCCCTTTAAGCTGCTGGTAGTATCTAAAGTTGTCGCCCAGCTCCGATTTTATAAAATAATCTTTTATTTGTGCATTTACGCCGAACCCAAGATTGCCCAGGAGACTCTTTTGCTCAGGATACGACACCAGGTTGTAATTTTTAACGCCGGCTTTTTTTGCCGCTGATTTTATGGCATCGTTAATATTGCCCAAACGATCCACTAAACCCAGTTTAAGCGCCTGGCTGCCCGTCCAAACGCGGCCCTGCCCTATACTATTAATGTACGCCTGGGTTTTGTGGCGGCCATTAGCTACCGCTTTGGTAAAATCGTCATAACCATGGTTTACCTGGTCCTGCAGGATAGCCCTTTCTTCGGGTGTCAGCGGCCGGCTTATATTTCCCAGGTCGGCATATTTGCCGGTTTTTACGCCGTCGAACGTAATACCCAATTTATTGTTAAAAAACTTTTGCATGTTAGGCAAAATGGCGAAGATGCCGATAGACCCGGTAATGGTATTCGGCTGCGCAATGATAGAATCGGCGGCGCACGAGATATAATACCCGCCTGACGCGGCGTAGTCGCCCATGGAAACGATAATAGGCTTTACTTTCTTAGTGAGCATCACCTCGCGCCATATCACATCCGAAGCCAACGAGCTTCCGCCAGGTGAATTCACCCTTAATACTACTGCCTTTACTTTATCATCCAGCCGCACCTGCCGCAACGCCTTTGATATTTTCTCAGATCCAATGCTGTTTTCGTCGCCGTCACCGCCATTGATCTCGCCCGATGCGTATACCACCGCGATGGTATTGGCAGGCGCTTTCTTTTTGTCGCCGGTCTCTTTTTTCGGTGTATTGGTGGTATAATCTGCCAGGGTTACGCTTTTCAAGTCATCTTTGCCGCCAATGCCCACATCTTCCTTGAGCTCCGTTAAAACCTGGTCTTTATATTTCAAGCCGTCTACCAGTTTATATTTTAACGCATCTTCCGGAAAACGGATCTTCAATTCATTTGCATAATTGAATAAAGAATCTTTGCCGATGTGGCGGCTGGCGCTTATGCCGGTTAAAAAATGATCATATAGTGAACCCAGGTACGAGTTAACCTGGAGGCGGTTCGCCGGGCTCATTTTGGTAAGAAAAAACGGCTCGACGGCACTTTTATAGGTGCCAACCTTGATGATCTGCGCTTCGATGCCCAGCTTATCGAGGGCGCCTTTTAGGAAAGTGACCTCTGAGTTAAAGCCATGGAATAAAAAAATACCTTTCGGGTTAACGTAAACCTTATCGGCAACAGATGCCAGGTAATAAAATGCCTGCGTATAAATTTCCGAATAGGCTACAATGAACTTACCCGACGTTTTAAAATCGATGAGCGCATTGCGTATTTCCTCTATAGTCGCCTCACCGGCGGTAACATAACTTTCATCCAGGAATATGCCTTTAATGTCCGGATCATTTTTTGCTTTTTTAATATCGGCAAGTATATCGTTAAGGCCGACCGTTTTTTCGCCTTCGATGCCCAAAAAGCTAAGGCCGGCGAGCGGATTGTTTGGCGTACGCTCGGGTATGGGATGATTAAGGGAAATTTGTAAAATGGAGTTCGGCTCAACTTCTACGGTTTTATCGCTGCCTGCTGCGATAAGGCCTGCAACAAGCAAAATGAATATGATAAGTAATATGGCGCCGCTGATGATAAATCCTACCATGCTGGCCAGGACAAATTTGAAGAATTGTCTCATTAATGTTAAAAACCTTTTATTTGTAGCAAATCTACTAATTCAATACCGTATAATATTAAGAGCGTTGACTATAATATTTGTTACATCATGACCGGTGTTTACCTCCTTTTAGGCAGCAACCTAGGCGACAGGCAATTATTCCTGGATAAAGCTATCACGCTTATTAGCAGCAGTATAGCACCGGTTTCAGGCAGGTCGGCTGTATACGAAACGCAGTCGTGGGGTAAAACCGATGCGCCCGATTATCTTAACCAGGTAATAAGCTTGCAAACCGATTTACCGGTGCAGGCAATTTTAAAAAAAATACTGGCTATCGAGCTGGAATTGGGCAGGCGGCGCGAGGAAAAATGGGGTTCGCGGACCATCGATATCGATATACTATTTTACGGCGACGCGATCATTAACGAAAGCGGGCTTCATGTTCCCCATCCCGAGCTGCATCATCGCAGATTTACCCTCGAGCCGCTTGCCGAAATGGTTCCACACCTGGTACACCCGGTATTAAACAAAAGTATATTGCAGCTAAAAAATGAGCTTAAGGACAATTTGGTTGTAAAAAAAATCTAATTTTGACAATATAGCCCCGTATGCCAAATATTGAACCTGATCTTAACTTGTCATTTTTGTACGAAATAGCGGATGGCAGTAATGAGTTTATTATCGAATCGATAGATATGTTCCTGGCTAATACGCCTGCACTCATGGAATCGTTATCGCGGGCGTTGTCTGATGGCGAGTGGGCTACCGTAGCCTCCACAGCGCACATATTAAAGTCGAATGTTGGTTTTTTTGGCATGCCTGTTAGTCAGGAGCTAATGCAGGAAATTGAGATAGCGGCCAGGGCCAGCCAACCCGATCATGCATTGCTGCTCACGAAATTTAACGAAGTAAAAGAACTGGTATCTGCTAACTTAACATCGCTTCAGAAAATTAAAGCGGAATTGGAAGCGGGCGACCAAAGCTGAAAGCATAAAGCTATCCCTTAATCAACTGGAAAAATTAAATAAGCTTTGCTTTCGTTTTCAGGATGTATACTCGTTTACCGAAAAGCTATAACTTTCCATAATCAAATTCGCCAGCAGGTTTTTGCAGGCCTGCTCTACTTTCGCATTCGCAATTTCAACGGTGTCGGCATCAATTTCCAACGAAATGTGCTTGCCAATGCGAACATTATGAATCTCGGACAGGCCCAGGTTTTTCATGCTCCCTGTTACGGCCTTTCCCTGCGGGTCCAGGATTTCTTTTTTTGGCATTACGTCTATTTCAGCACGGAATTTTTTCATGATGTTGGATAAGTGTAGAACGGGTATTTATTTTTTGGTGCTTGCCGGGCCACGATTCGCAATCCTGAACTGAACGACAGATAAGGATATATACAACAATATGACCAGCGGAACGGCTGCAAATTTAAAAAATAAGATGAGTATTGCCGAAAAGAGGAGCAGCAAATACCGGTAAATATTCTCATTAAAATCGCTGTTTTTAAATTTCAACGACATCATCGGTATTTCGGCCACTAATAAGAAACACATAACCAGGGTAAAAACCGACAGCACGTATGGATTTACAAGGTACGGCGTGTAATACGGATTGTGATTATTGATAATGATAGGGAACGAAGCGATAAGGATAGCGTTTGCAGGCGTAGGCAACCCGATAAAGCTTTCGGCCTGGCGGGTGTCCACATTAAACTTTGCCAGCCGGAGCGCCGAAAATACCGCGATCAAAAAAGCAATAAAATCCAACCATGGGCTCACCTGGTGGATCTGGTGGGCCTGTAAAAAAAGCTGGTACATAATAACGGCGGGCAATACCCCAAAGCTCACGATGTCGGCCAGCGAATCAAGATCCTTTCCGATCCCTGAGAACGATTTCAGCACCCGCGAAGCAAGCCCGTCGAAAAAGTCGAAAATCGCCGAAAGGAAAATAGCATATGCCGCAACGATCAGCTCACCCTGGAAAGCAAAAACAATCCCAACGCATCCGCTGAACAGGTTTGCACAGGTAATGCCGTTGGGCAGGTGTTTTTTGACGCGTATCTTCATCAAGATATGAAGGTATCAATGTATTTCGGATTTACAGTTTACGAATGACGATTTCAGCTTAATTTCATCTAATAAATCACTAAATCCGAAATCGAACATCCGAAACCCGATATTTTTATGAATTCATCGAGATCAGGAACTCTTCATTGGTTTTAGTGCCCTTTATCTGTGCCTGTAAAAATTCCATCGATTCCTGCGAGTTCATGTCAGCAAGGTGGTTGCGTAATATCCATATGCGCTGCAGCGAATCGCGGTCAAGCAGCAAATCGTCGCGGCGGGTACTCGATGCTGTGATATCGATAGCGGGGAATATCCGCTTGTTGGATAGTTTCCGGTCGAGTTGCAGTTCCATATTACCGGTGCCTTTAAATTCCTCGAATATAACTTCGTCCATTTTCGATCCTGTTTCTGTCAATGCAGTAGCGATAATGGTTAATGAACCGCCATCTTCGATATTACGCGCGGCACCAAAAAAGCGTTTTGGTTTATGAAGCGCGTTTGCATCCACACCGCCCGATAATATTTTACCGGATGCGGGCGCCACCGTGTTATAGGCACGGGCCAACCGGGTGATGGAATCAAGCAGGATCACTACGTCGTGCCCGCATTCTACCATGCGCTTTGCTTTTTCTAAAACGATATTAGCAATTTTAACGTGGCGCTCAGCGGGTTCGTCAAAAGTTGACGACACCACTTCGGCGCGTACACTGCGCGCCATATCAGTTACCTCCTCGGGGCGTTCGTCTATCAAAAGGATGATCAGGTAAACTTCCGGGTGATTTTTTGCGATCGCATTCGCTACATCCTTTAACAGCATGGTTTTACCGGTCTTAGGCTGTGCAACAATCAAACCGCGCTGCCCTTTGCCAATAGGCGAAAATAGGTCCATGATGCGCGTTGAATAATTGCCCGGATCGGTAAACAGGCTCAATTTTTCCGACGGGAAAAGCGGGGTTAAGTGATCGAATGGCACACGGTCGCGCACTTCGGCAGGGATGCGGCTGTTGATTGCCTCAACCCGCACCAGCGGGAAATATTTTTCGCCTTCTTTTGGCGGCCTGATGCTCCCCCGTACCGTATCGCCTGTTTTAAGGCCAAATAATTTTATTTGCGATTGGGAAACATAAATATCATCCGGCGAGGTAAGATAGTTGTAGTCAGACGAGCGTAAAAAACCATAACCGTCCGGCATTATCTCCAGCACACCCTCGTTCACAATCACGTTATCAAAATCCAGGTTTATAGCGGGATCCTGGCTTTTTGGCTGATTATTATTTTGATTGGTTGCTCGCCGCTCAAATTTTTGCGGCCGTACCTCCGGGATAAATTCTTCGGGTTTCTCGTCGCTCTCACCCGGCTGCGCAGCATCGGTACTTTCCTCCCGAATAGCCGTCACAGGCTCTTCCCCTTCTTCGGCCGACGTTTCATCATCCTGAATATCGAATAAGTTGGTGTCGTCCAAAGGCACCTCAATACGGGGCTCGTTTGAATTTTTTATAGTGCGTATCCTTTTGCGTGTTCGTTCGCCGCTTGCTGCGGCAGGGGCCGGCTCACTTACCGAGGCGTAATTGGAATTAACGGTTTCCTGCTGCTTCCTCGCGGTTTCAATCAGCTGCTCCTGCTCAACAATTTTATGAATAAGCTGCGCTTTTCTTAAGTCGTCGGCTTCAGCAATACCTAAATTTTTGGCGATGTCGCGCAACTCCGATACGAGTTTGTCGTTCAGTTCGATGGTATCAAACATATTATGAATTATAGTTCAAAAAGATTTTTAATTAGAATATTTTCTGTTGTAGTCGTATTTATTTTCAATAGTAGTATGGGCTTAGCCATTGCTGGCACGGTACTGCCTGCAGGCAGCGTTAGTTCAAGGTATTAGCAAATTATATTTATACAGTACATGGAGATTAAAATGAAAGAAATTTTGTTTTGCAATTGTTTTTGCAGTATCTAAACCCATGTAATGATAACAAAATAACGTGGAGTTTTATATTGTTCTTTAGTGCAAGAATTCACGGAAAACAGTGCAATTCTAATCAATTAATTTAAAAAATTCAAATTATTAAAAAAATATACTCCATACGTTAACACTTAGGTTAATTTTTAGTTTTTTTGGATATTCAAAAATATGAACCTCTTTTCATGATATCCCGTTCGCAGCTGATAGCCCAAATCAAACAAAAAAAATCATTTTTATGCGTGGGCCTCGACACGGATATCAATAAGATACCCGAATTTTTGCAGGAATTTCCTGATCCCGTATTTGAATTTAACAAGCGCATTATTGATGCAACGCGCGATCTTTGTGTTTCGTACAAACCAAACGCTGCTTTTTACGAAAGCCGCGGGGTAAAAGGTTTACAAAGCCTTACCGATACCTGGGCGTACCTGCCCAAGGATTGCTTGAATATTATTGATGCCAAGCGCGGCGACATCGGCAACACCTCCGATATGTATGCGAAAGCGTTTTTTGACGAGTCCGCGTCGGGAATGGGCTTTGACGCCATCACCGTTTCACCCTACATGGGGCACGATACCGTTTCATCGTACCTTGCTTACCCTGGAAAATGGGTTATTTTGCTGGCGCTCACCTCATCGGCCGGCAGCCACGATTTCCAGTACCTGGATACCGATGAAGGACCTTTATATGAAGTTGTTATAAAAAAAGCCAGCACCTGGGCCGGCGCCGACCGGTTGATGTACGTAGTAGGCGCTACCAAAAGCACCGAGTTTGCCAATATCCGTAAATATGCGCCCGATAACTTTTTACTGGTGCCGGGGGTAGGCGTGCAGGGCGGCAGTCTGAGTGAAGTGTGCAAATACGGCATGACAAAGGACTGCGGCCTTATTGTCAATGCGTCCCGATCCATCCTTTATGCCTCCAACGGCGAAGATTTCGCCGATGCGGCAAGGGCGGAGGCGTTGAAAATTCAGCGGAAAATGCAGGTGGAGTTGGAAAAAGCGGGAGTGATATAACCATAGAAATATTTAAATCATTATAATCAACCAGTTTGGTATGTTATTAAAAAAACCACCCTATTACATTATGTTGCTTTTTTTGATTGTATTTACGTCAAGAGCAAGCGCCCAGGTCGAAGTATTATTAAAAAATCCACTCGAAAAAATTAAGGACGGCCACACACACGTTATTGTTGATGATGTCAATTCCGCCGAATCCCAGGATTTCCTGATGGTGTATAAAAAATACTGGAAGTTAACCAAAGGGGTGGATATGGTAACAGTTAATAACTTAAAAGGGAATTGGGTAGCGGGAGATTCGTACTTTTCGCTGCAATCTACTTTCTTTAGGGACACCAAAGGTGCCACCAATATGTATTATTATTTGACGTTGTGGACACCTACAGATAAAACCGTCAAAAAAAATAAAGACTATGACCCTAACAAGGAAATATCAATTGCGCGAATTGAGTTTGCAGCCCACGGAACCTCGGGTGAGCAACTGAGACTGTCGTTTGGTGATAAGGTAGAAATCAATAATTGGCATCCCGGGCTTTTAAAAAACTATCTTCAGCAGCTAACCGTGGCGCTCGAAACGGATAAGAAAGTAAAACCATGGGACGCTGTTACCGATAAAGAGCAATTGGCGTTGCTGAAAGATGGTACGCTTTATTGTCCGGAAGATAACCTGTATACGTTGTCTATGGGTGGAAAAAGCGGCAAATTTACAGATACCGAGGTTGAGGAGCTGTTTAGCGGATACAAAGCGAAATATAAAGTTATCTCTGACAATGATTTGAGTGAAAAGATATTAAATGATAAAGAACAATTTTATTATTTAATATTCTTAAATAACACTCCTTATACCCTCGGCAGAACTTTAGTTGTCGTTAATTCCAGAACAGGCGAAATAATATACCGCTATACACATGTGTCTTTTACCTTCAATCTTAAAGCCAGCTTTTTGAAAGATTTATATAAAGAAGCAGCGAAAAATTAAGCTGCCTATGCAACTGTGCGCGATGCATATGAGCGGAAACTATGAAGTTTCACAGCGTTTTGCAGACTTTGGGAAAGTACGGAATCCTTCAATTACCTAGGCAAACACCATCTTCCGTTCGGGATACCTCACCACATAGTTGGCCACCATGTTTTTAATATAATCATTGCCGGGGTAGGGTGTCAAGTAATTCTTTAGCTGGTCGAGATTATCAGCATCAAAATAATGCGAGATATAACCCATGCCATAAAACTTACCCTTTTCGATCAGGAGGCAGCTATGTTCCTCGTCTGTGCGGCCGGCATCGCGGATGGCAAAGGTGGGAAGCGCTTCGTTTAATTCGTCGATAGCTGCATTCACTTTACTGTTATAGGCTGCCGCAGCCTCAATACCCACACAGGCGCAGCGTTCGCGGTTTACACCGCTGCACGGCTGGTTATTATTTTGAATGAAGCATAATTTGGGGCACAACCCAAAGCGTTCAATGAGCTGCAGTAAAATTTCCCGGCCTTCAAAAAGCGTATTGCAGCTATAAATGGCATTCGCCATTTTACGGTGCTTGTCTATAGCCAAACGAAGATATCCGCGCTGATCCTCAAAAGCATATAAACTGTAAGCATGCTCAAACCGTTTTAACGACCGGTTATACTTCGGCCACAGCCGTTTTATTTCTACCGCTTCCAGCACAAAAGCGATCAGCTCGGTGCCGCAAAGCTGGTAAGTTACCTGGTGAATATTGCGCAAAAACTCCTGTCGCTGCGGACCTGGGTTGTTGCCCGTAAAATGACTGCAAACCCGTTTCTTTAAGTTTTTGGCCTTACCTACATAAATAACTTTTCCTTTTTGGTCGTGAAAGTAATATACACCCGGCGTATGCGGCAGCGCCTCGATATTTTGTTTCGGCAGGTTCGGCGGCAGCAGCTGCTCTTTCGAATTTTGTTTTAGCGCCTGCGTTATGTGATTTTGCGAATCGCTTTGCAGCAGCAGAGAAAATAATTGTGACGTCGCTTCGGCATCGCCTGCCGCTCGGTGGCGGCTTTGATTGTCGATACCCAGATGCCGGCATAATTTACCCAGGCTATAGGAGGGAAGACCGGGTAATATTTTACGCCCCAGCCGTACCGTGCATAGTTTGTTACATTGCAGGTCGTACCCCGCCGAGGCCAGGTGGTATTTTACAAATGAATGGTCAAAATTAACGTTGTGGGCTACAAATATTTTGCCGTTAAGCAGGTGATAAACGTCGTGCGCTACATCTTCAAACGGCGGCGCGTTTTGAACCATTTCGTCGCTGATGCCGGTTAACGCACTGATATAGATGGGAATATTTCTGCGGGGGTTAACTAATGTCGAATACCGTTCGACCACCTTTTTACCGTTATGTATGCAAATGGCTATTTCGGTTATCCCATTTGCGCTGGCATGCCCCCCGGTGGTCTCGATATCAACAATTGCATACATGGTGTAAATGTATGTAATTTGTGCTAATATTTTTAGTCGAAAAAGTTGAAAAGTTGTAATGTTTTAAAGTTGTAAGGTTAACTTCAAACGTACCAGCCTTACAACATTCCAACCTTCAAACATTACAACAATCTTCTACTTCTTCTTAGCCCCTGCTTGCGGCAGCTGCTGCCGCTGGCGCATCATTTCTTCCATGCGCGCCTGGAAGCCGCTGGCTTTCTTTTTAGTTTCGGGCTTCTTTTTATTCTCCTGTATCTCCGCATGTATCTTTTTATCATCCACCATATAGCGGATCAGATACTGCTGCGCGAACGTAAATAAGTTGGCCAGGAAATAATAATAGTTAAGCCCCGACGGGTAGCTATTGAGCGCGCCAAGAAATATGACGGGTGTGATATAACCGATATATTTCATTTGCCCCGTGGCGCCCGACACCTGGTTGTTAAAGTAGGTCATTACCAGGGTTGACAAGGTCATCAGCAAACACATTAGGCTCAAGTGATTGCCGATAAATGGAATATTTGGCAACGTCATGATCGAATCGTAAGTGGAAAGATCGTGCATCCACAAGAAGCTTTGTCCGCGAAGCTCGAACAAGCTTGGGAAAAACCGGAAGAATGCGATCACGATGGGCATTTGAATCAGCAGCGGCAAACACCCGCCCAAGGGGTTAACCCCCGCCTTTTTATACAGCTTTAAATATTCCTGCTGCAATAATGTCGGGTTATCATCGCCTACCTTGGCTTTGATCTCATCCATCTCGGGTTTTAACACCCTCATCTTCGCCATAGACAGGTACGACTTATACGTAAGCGGAGACAATACCAGCTTTAGTATAATAGTTAACGCCAGAATGATGATGCCGTAATTGGTGGTAAACTTGCTCAGAATGTTAAACACCGGCAAAACAGCTACGCGGTTAATAAGCGCGAGCGGCGCCCAGCCCATATTGACCTGCCTTTCCAGGTTGTATCCCTCGGCCTTCAGCGTATTGTATTTAAGCGGACTGTAGTAAAACGCCATCGGGTAAACCCCCGCGCTATTCTTCTCGAGCGTAACGGAGGCCTGCATCTGCTTAACATGCGTGGTATCGGTAACGTCCGTGCTCGAATTCAGGTTGGATTTATTAAATCCTTTTTCCGTTAACAGCACCGCCGAGAAAAAGTGCGCCTCAAACGATACCCACAGCAGCTTTTTGTCCGCTATCTCTTTTTGCTCGTCCTTGGTTTCACCAATATCTTTTACATCATTCTCGGTCGTATTATAATAAATACCCGAATAGCGCCTTTCTTGTTCCAGGTCCTTTTCCTGCTTGCGCATGCTTGCCGACCAATCAACCGTCAGCGTATTGCTGTTGGCGATCACCTGGTCCAATCCGACAGGTTTTATGGTTAAACCAACTTTATAACCGCTACCTTTCAATGAATAAACATAATCAATATACTGAGTAGGGCTATAACTTAACCGCATCGTAACGCTTCCCGAGTCCGCTTGAGCAACATTCAGGTCGCCGCCGATCGGGGTAAAATACAACTTGTCGGTATTGATGCTATTGCTGCCTGCTGTTAAATTCAGGCCGAAATGATTACGGTCGCCCTCGAACAGGATCAGCGGCTTTTTGTTATAAGTTTTAAAGTTTTTTAACTCCACTGAAGCCACTTTACCGCCGCGGCTCGTAAGCTGTACGCGAATGTCTTTATTCTCCAGCGTAATTAGTTTTTCGGTTCCCACTGAACTGGCGCCGAAAGGCCCTTTGAGGGCAGCGGAATCGGGCTTTTGATTTGCCTGCGTTTTATTGGTATCGGCAGCCTTAACAGGCGCGATCGCTTTTTGCGGAACCTGCCCGCGTTGTATCGAGTCGGCGTGTGCTTTTAATCTTTCTTTTTTCAGGTCATTTTCCGACGGCCTCATCAGGAAGATAGAGGCGCCCATGATGATCATGATCAGGAACAACCCTGTAAACGTATTTTTATCCATTGGAATGTGTGCGCATTTTATTACTTCTTATCGGCGTAAGCCATTGAAGCGGCGACAAAGTTAATAAAAAGAGGATGCGGATTAGCAACCGTTGATTTTAATTCGGGGTGAAACTGGGTGCCTATAAAAAACGGGTGATTTTTAAGCTCTACAACTTCCACCAGGTTGCTGTCTGGATTGATGCCTGAGGGGATCAATCCTGCATTTTCATATTGTTTAAGGTAAGCGTTATTAAATTCGTAACGGTGCCTGTGCCGCTCAGAAATATGCAATTTGCCATAGTAGCCGGCTGCCTTGCTGCCTTTTTTAAGGTCGCAGGCATAAGCGCCAAGGCGCATGGTGCCGCCTTTGTTAACGATCTTTTTCTGCTCCTCCATCATCCCGATAACAGGATAGGGCGTTTTCAAATTCATTTCCTCGCTACTGGCATTCTTTAAGTCTAAAACGTTGCGGGCAAATTCAACCACCGCGCATTGCATGCCCAGGCAAATACCGAAGAAAGGGATATTATTTTCGCGCACATAGCGTATCGCTTCGATTTTGCCTTCAAAGCCTCGTTCGCCAAAGCCCGGCGCCACCAGTACGCCGTGTAGCCCCTTTAGCTGCTCGATAGCGTTTTCGGGAGTCAACTGCTCAGACGGAATATATTCCACACGCACCTTGCACTCGTTTTTGGCCCCCGCATGTATAAACGCTTCGACGATGGATTTATAAGCATCGGGCAACTCCACGTATTTGCCGACCAGGCCTATTCTTACTTCTGATTTTGGGTATTTTAACCGGCCCAAAAAGTCGCGCCAGCTATCCAGATCGGGGTTGTTTTTATGCGGCAGCTTTAATTTGGCCAAAACCGTTTTATCCAGCTGTTCCTTCAGCATCAGCAGCGGCACATCATAAATCGTTTTGGCGTCGATAGATTCTACAACGGCATTTACGTTTACGTTACAAAACAACGCTATCTTTTTGCGGATGTCGGTATTTAAATGATGTTCGGTACGGCAAACCAATACGTCGGGTTGTATGCCGTATTCCAGCAGCATTTTAACCGAGTGCTGGGTAGGTTTGGTCTTTAGTTCGCCGGCTGCGGCCAGGAACGGGATTAGCGTAAGATGTATAACCAATGAGTTACCCGGCCCGTGTTCCCACCTGAACTGCCTTACCGCCTCAATGTAGGGAAGCGATTCGATGTCGCCAACCGTACCGCCGAGTTCGGTTATCACAATATCATAATCGCCGCTTTCGCCCAGTATGCGGATGTTTCTTTTTATCTCGTCGGTAATATGCGGAACCACCTGCACCGTTTTACCCAAAAATGCGCCCTCGCGTTCGCGGTTGATCACATTTTGATAAATGCGCCCGGTAGTAATGTTATTGGCTTTGGAAGTAGGGGTATTTAGGAAACGTTCGTAATGCCCAAGGTCGAGGTCCGTCTCGGCGCCGTCCTCGGTCACATAGCATTCACCATGCTCGTAAGGATTCAGCGTACCCGGATCAATGTTAATATATGGATCGAATTTTTGAATAGTTACCCGGTAACCGCGCGCCTGAAGGAGTTTGGCTAAAGAAGCAGAAATAATACCTTTTCCTAACGACGAGGTAACGCCGCCCGTAACAAAAATATATTTAGTCATGATTTTTTTTGAATCCGACCCTGGTTTTTAACCCAGAACCAAATGTTTCTGTACGGGATACAAAAGTAGGAAATTTTTCAGGAATTAGGTCCTCGAAAATTAAATGTTGAAGATCGGGATTGCGATTTCTTCAAATCCTCCGGCGTATCCACGGCAAAGGTTTCAAATTCTGTTTCGGCGACTTTAATTTTATATCCGTTCTCGATCCAACGCAATTGTTCAAGGCTTTCGGCTTTTTCCAGGGGAGATACCGGCAGCTTGGTGGTCTGCTGTAAAATATCGCCCCGGTAGCCGTAAATGCCGACGTGCTTAAAATAAGTATAATGATGCAGCCAGTTTTGCTGCTCCTGCCCGCGGATGTAGGGCAGTGGCGAGCGGGAAAAATAAACCGCTTCCGAGTTTTTATTCACCAACACTTTTGGCGAGTTCGGGTTGAACAGTTCCTGCTCGCTTTGTACCTTTTTTACTAGCGTGGCAATTTGCGTATTGGGATCTTTAAAACATGCTGCTAACTGGCTGATCTGTTCAGGCTCGATATAAGGCTCATCGCCTTGAATGTTGATGATGACATCGTATTCCGGATGCTGCAAGGCTACTTCCGCGCAGCGGTCGGTGCCACTTTGGTGGTCGGCTGACGTCATCACCACCACGCCGTGAAAGCTCACCACATGATCAAAAATGCGCTTGTCATCCGTCGCTACGATAACGTCCGAAAGATCCATGCATTTTTTGGCCTGCTCATAAACCCGCCGGATCATGCTTTTACCGGCAATATCCGCCAGCGGCTTCCCGGGAAACCGGGTAGAGGCGTAGCGGGCTGGAATGATGCCGAGGATTTTCATTAATCCCTAAACTTTATAGTTTTAAAAGATTGTAAAGCCAATTCCTGATCACGCGGAGACAAATTGATCCCGGATAACTTAAAATTCATCCGCGTTGAGCGACTCTTGACATAAATACCGGTAAGGCCTTTGGAGGACATTTTAGGCCAAATAGTTTTAATAATATATTTATCCGTCGTATCTATTTGGATATAGTGATACTTTACTGCCGGTGGAATTTCAATAGGAACATAGATTGTGCTGTCTTTAAACGTCATTTCAGCTATGTAATCCGCTTTAGGGAATTTACTTTTTTGATCTGCGGTCGGCCGGCGAATCTTTATTTTAGTTTGGTAACTCGGATCCGCCTCGACATGAACTTTCGTCGAATCGGTTGTCCCGAGTTTTTTCATTTGAGCAGCCCTCTCATTTTTAACATTGAAATCGGCCGTGTATGTCACTCCAGGTTTGTAAAAATAACCTTGGTTCCATTGATTGCTTTGGAGATATTGCTGCTCTGTGGGAATTAAACTGTTGGCATAACCGTTGTTGCTATAATCGAAAGACAACGAACATTTCGGTCCTTTTATTTCACCTATAAACGAATCTTCTCCCTGTTGCTGTTTATACTTCCAATCCGTAGGTATCGATATTTTGAAAGATCCCAGGTCAAGTTCTTTCCAACTATCGAAGGATAAACATGCTATAATTATCGGAAAGGCTAGGATAAAAAACCACTTTTTATACAATTGTGCATTTTTCATTTGTGCGCCTAATTCTTGGTTCTTAACTCTTGATTCTAAAATAGTCCGTTGATCTCCCGTTCCACCAACTGCACTATTGTGGCCATATCTTCAGTTTTATTGGCGAAATCAAGGTTATCCTTGTCCAATACCAGCAGCTTGCCCAGCTTGTAGCCTTTTATCCATTTATCGTACTTATCGTTCAGCTTGGACAAATAATCTAGCCTTATGCCCGATTCGTATTCGCGGCCGCGGCGTTGGATATTATTTACCAGTGTGGGCACGGTGGCTTTTAAGTAGACAAGCAGATCGGGCGGCTTGATAAACTCTATGACGTTATCGAATATGGATTGATAATTCTCATAATCGCGCGTGGTCATCAAACCCATATCGTGCAGGTTCTCGGCAAAAATATACGCGTCTTCATAAATCGTCCGGTCCTGGACCAGGTTCAGGCCTTTTTTTTGAATATCGACGATCTGGCGGTAGCGGCTGTTCAGAAAGTATATCTGCAGGTTGAAACTCCAGCGTTTCATGTCGCTATAAAAATCTTCCAGGTAGGGATTATTGTCAACGGCTTCGAAAACCGGGTCCCACCCGTAGTTTTTGGCGAGCATTTCGGTTAAGGTGGTTTTTCCCGCGCCTATGTTTCCAACAATAGCAATGTGCATGTGATTAAGTTTGTCTGAACCTGAATTCGTCGAATTTACAGAATTACTTCAATTTAGTTTGGTTTATTTTTTTATGGTGAAATTGGCATTAAAAATTCCAATAATTTTTGAATTCTTTAAATTCCAGTTCAGACAAGCGATAGCCTAAAAACTCCTGAAACCGATAATTTCCCTTACCTCTTTGATCGTTTTGGAGGCGCTTTCGCGGGCTTTGATCGCGCCGTGCCGGGCCACCTGGCGCAGGTAAGGCGCATCGTTTGCGATTTCGTTGATGCGCTCACGTATAGGCGCTGTCGCGATAATAATGTCTTCAGCAAGTTGTTTTTTCAGATCGCCGTACCGGATTTGGCAGGTATTATATAACTGGTCGAAATGCTTATGCGTATCCGCCGATGACACCACTTTCATAATATCGAACAGGTTTTGTATCTCCTCCGGTTTTTTTTGATTTTCGCCGGTCGGGCCGCTGTCGGTAACCGCGCGCATCACCTTTTTACGGATGGTTTCCGGCGGATCGGACAGGTAAACGGCATTGCCTTCACCTTCCGATTTGCCCATTTTTCCTTTCCCGTCAAGCCCGGGTATTTTTACCAGTTTCTCGCTAAAATTAAAGGCATAAGGTTCGGGAAAAAACGCTTTTTTATAAAGGCGGTTAAAACGGTTGGCAAACGTGCGCGACATTTCCAGGTGCTGCTCCTGGTCCTTCCCAACGGGCACCTTTGTGGCTTTATGCAGCAAAATGTCGGCGGCCATCAGTACGGGATAAGTTAATAACCCGGCATTAACATTATCGGGCTGCGAACGAACTTTATCTTTAAATGATGTGCTGCGCTCCAGCTCGCCAAGATAGGCGTTCATATTCAGGTAAAGATAAAGCTCCGATGTTTCAGGTACATCCGATTGGACATAGATGGTGGAGCGTTCCGGGTCGATACCGGCCGCCAGGTATTCCACCAGTACCTGTTTAACATTCCCATGCAGATTAGCAGGGGTAGGGTGGGTTGTCAGGGAATGCAGGTCGGCTATAAAAAAATAGCAGTTATATTCCTTCTGCATTTTCACGAAGTTTTGTATGGCCCCGTAATAATTGCCGAGGTGTAAGTTCCCGGTCGATCGTATGCCGCTAACAACAGTTTCCATCGGGGCGAAAGTAAGGATTTTTTATAATTCAGGGAGGAAGAGAGTTGATTTCAATGCGCGGACGGTAACCGGCTCGCCAACATCCGCATTTTAAAATTAGAATGCAATGTTTGCCGGAAAGTTAAGTATTTCTTTACTTTTGGGGGCAATGAAACTTGTGATTAAAAGAATACACACCCATTTTTACAGGTATAGTGTAGCTTTTTTCTTCATCCTTGTATGGCCCATTCTCTACTTGCTGTCCCGTAAAAAATCCAGGTATAAATACATCAACCAGTTTCGGCGCCTCATTATTTATTTAAGCACCACTATTTCGGGAATATGGTTCAGGATCAGGTACGAGGCGCCGGTCGACTGGAAGCGCACCTACATTATTTGCGGCAATCATACCTCCAATCTCGATGTCTCGTCGATAAGTATGGCCGCTAAAAACAATTTCTGTTTTATAGGCAAGGAGGAACTGCTGGATAACCTGGTGCTGGGGTTCTTTTTCAGGACGATCGATATCACGGTTAACCGCGAGAGCAAAATGTCATCGTTCCGCGCCTTTAAATCGGCTGCCGAAAAACTCAAAGAAGGCGTTTCTGTAGTTATCTTTCCCGAGGCCACCATTCCGGAGCAGTACCCGCCAACATTGCATCCGTTTAAAAACGGGGCATTCAGGCTCGCCATTGAATTAAAAGTACCCATTCTTCCAATAACATCTTTGGATACATGGAAGATATTGTGGGATACCGGTAAGGAGCATGGCAGCCGCCCGGGAATTTGTGATATATTTGTACATAAGCCCATTGAAACGGCCCACCTATCGCTCGACGACGCTGATACGCTGCGTGACGAAGTATACGAACTAATTAAACACAAACTGGAAACTGCATGATCATTGACAAAGACATCGTCGACAAAGTAGCCCACCTGGCCCGCCTGGAACTGGCGCCGGATGAGACAGAGGGAATGATCAAAGATATGAACCGCATACTTGGTTTTATGGATAAGCTGAACGAAGTGGATACGAGCGGCATACAGCCGTTGGTATATATGACAAATGAAATAAATGGGTTGAGGGAAGATGTGATAAAGCACGAGATCAGCCACGAAGAAGCTTTGTTAAACGCGCCCAAACACGACGGCGAATATTTTTTAGTAGCGAAGGTGATCGATCAAAAATAAAACAGGTAGCTACAAAAAAACGCATCGCTGTAACATATACCACCCCCATACAGTCAAAGCAAGAAAAAATATGGAGCCATTAATAACCCTTAAAGATATCGGGCGCAAATATGTGATCGGGGCTGAGATTATTCACGCTATAAAATCCGTTTCGCTTACAATCAACAAAGGGGAATTTGTGGCGTTAATGGGCCCATCGGGCTCGGGCAAGTCCACGCTGATGAATATTTTAGGATGCCTCGACACGCCAACAAAAGGCGAGTATATCCTGAATGGGAACAATGTAAGCCACATGACCGACAATGAACTTGCCGAGATCCGCAATACTGAAATTGGCTTTGTTTTCCAAACATTCAATCTATTGCCGCGTAATACGGCGTTAGACAATGTCGCGCTGCCATTGGTTTATGCCGGCATAGGAAAAGAAAAAAGGCGCGCCCGTGCAAAAACCACCCTCGAAAACGTTGGCCTCGGTAATCGCGTCGACCATAAACCCAATGAGCTTTCGGGCGGGCAGCGCCAGCGCGTGGCCGTGGCGCGTGCGCTTATCAATAACCCATCCATTATACTCGCCGATGAGCCGACCGGTAACCTCGACACCAAGACTTCCATCGAGATCATGGGACTGATCGAAGATATCCACGCGAAGGGTAATACCATTATCTTAGTAACGCACGAAGAAGATATAGCCCTGCACGCTCACCGTATTGTGCGCATGCGCGACGGCCTCATCGAAAATGATTTTGCCAACGCCAATATCCAGCGGGTCGAAAGGAATGTTGCGGCAGTGTAACGAAGTATTTAGCACATCGTACTCAACCTCGCCACAAACTCCGCCAAATAAACAGCCCTTTCGGGCGAGACCGGCCGCTGATTCCCGATCAACAGCGTATGTTCCACGATTTCGATCACAAAATCATCTTCCCGGATATCCATCACCGCGTTCCTGAAATTGCGGTCGATCGCGTTTTCTGCTTTTTGACGGTCGTTAACCAGCACATAAAAAGTATCGCTAAAAGGTTTATCCTCTGCAAAATCCAGCTCCACCGGGTGTACCAGTTCGATGATCTTGTCGGCAAGCGTTTCGCGCCTGATCAATACCCGTCCAAAATCGCGCTTTAAATAGGCCAGCGCCCAGGTTTGATTTTCATAAGTATCATAGATGCCGCCTTTTTGCCCCATCGTCCTCGTATGTGTTTCGATAAAAAGGATATAACTTTCCTTATCAAAATGTTTAATTACATACGAACCTCTCAAACTAACATCAAAATAATTCCTGAATACCTCGAATTGTTTCAAGTCGAAATCGATATTCCCGGTAAGGTCGATATTAAATTTCGATTTGAGTGCTTTATAAATATCATAAAGGCGGTCTATATCGTCGCAACCAAGGTTGACGGTGTCGAAAGGATAATTTTCCATGGCGTTTCCCCGATTGGCTAAAGTAATTAAATCTGAGCAATCGCCATTGAAGAATTAAAACTGCGCAGTTATTGCAAAATTCAAACAAAAGCCGGTAAATTTAACTTGTTAATCGGTCGACCAAAATAATTAACAGTGGCTTTATCCTTTACCGTTTCAGATGTTTTTCCTGCCAGTAAGGAAGTCGTTTACAACGCCTGGCTCAGCAGTGAAAAGCACAGCAAGATGACCAATGGCGAAATGGCTGTGGCAAGCGTTGTGATAGGCGATTCTTTTACTGCATACGATGGTTATATTTCCGGTAAAAATGTAGACCTTGTACCTTATACCAAAATCATTCAAACCTGGCGGACTACAGACTTTTCGGATGATGAAGAAGATTCAATGATCGAAATAACACTAAAGGACGACGGTCCCGGCAAAACAGTGTTCACCCTGGCACACTCAAACCTTCCGCCCGACGGTAAAAAGTACGAAGAAGGTTGGAAGACGCACTATTTTTTGCCCATGAAAGCTTATTTCAAAAACAATCCGTAAGCGTGGTTAGCTTTTCAAGGTATTTATTTTATCAGGCAGCCCCGTAACGGTGATCGTCAATTTAATAGGGTTTCATCTTCCCGCAGGAGCAAACGCAATTGGGATCGCTCGCGCCAAGCTTCTTTAAAAAATACCGGTAAAAACCTATGCGGTCGTTCATGCTGTATATATTTTCACCTTTGTTACACTCTACCTGGCCATTTACAATATTTATGGTCATTCCGAAACCGGGCACGCGGTCCGCCGCTTTGTCGGCTGCGTTGGGATGCCATTTGCCGGTCATTACGTCATGCGCCGAAGGTTTGTAAGTTTGCGGCGTCATCCAGAAATAGATGGCCGTCTCAAAGGCAACCACTGCATCGGTTTCAATGAGCGCCGGGTCGTTTAAAAGTACGTTCTTGTTGCCGAAAATACAATCGGACGCATAACCATAATTACCGTTATAGCTTAGCTGCATAGGGCCGCGGCCATAATATTTTTTTCCGGGCGCGGGCGGATAAGTGTCGTTCTCGGCAATATAAGGCAGCGAGGTATTGCTCTCGTGGATCAGCATTAAGCCGTCGTTATATTTTTCGTTTTCGCCATGCCGCGTTTCGTGGGCTATATGGGCGAAAAAAGCCGCCAGCTCTTTTTTAGAGGTTTGTACGCCGCCTTCCGTGCAGAAATTGCCATAGTCTATGGTATAGCTGCTGTCCGGCTTCTTTTTGGCCCAGTCTTCGTTCCAATCCGGGTCCTGGCGTACCACCACAGGCTTGCCGGTCCTTTGATCGGTACGCGTAAACTGATAAACTGAAGTAGCCCTTCGCACTACTTTTACATTAACAAAGCTCATTTCTTTAATAGCTTTAATAAAGGCAGCATAACTATAAAATTTATCCCGCAGGGGGAACAGGTCGTCAAATTGTTTTTCGCTTAAAAATTCCGATACGCCGATTTTGACATCGGCAGTTTTGGCCGGGCTGTTGTTGCCGCAAGCACAACCTAAGCAAAATATGAAAGCGGATAAAAGAAAATACTTCACTGGAACAATGTTTTGCAGGTGTAAAACTACTTAACGTTTGGTATAAGTTGGATGTTTTAGTATATAGAAGCTAAATTCGAATACAAAATCCTAAATTCGATCCCGATAACCATCGGGACAAAACCGACTCCGATAGCTATCGGAACCGAAATTGAAATGAAGATATATACTAAAACCGGTGACAAAGGCATCACGTCGCTAATTGGCGGTACGCGTGTCGCCAAGCATCATATACGCATTGAGAGTTATGGAACGGTGGATGAGCTTAATTCCTATATCGGGTTAATAAACGATCAGGATATTGCGGCACATGATAAAGAAATATTAAAACAGGTGCAGGACCGCCTGTTTACGATCGGCTCGTCGTTAGCTGCCGATCCTGAAAAATCTCGGATGGAAATACCAGACCTGTATGAAACAGATATAAAACTCCTTGAAGAAGAGATCGATCTGATGGATAAGGTTTTGCCCGAATTAAGGCATTTTATATTACCCGGTGGCAGCAACGCCATTTCATTTTGTCATATTGCCCGTTGTGTATGCCGTCGGGCCGAACGGGTTACAATCCATTTATCCACTGAAAGCCCGGTTGATGAAAAGGTTATTATGTACCTTAACAGGCTGAGTGATTACCTTTTTACCCTGGCGCGTAAAATAGCAATGGAAAATAAAATACCTGAAAATCAATGGATACCGCGTAAATGAATTTGCACCGTTATTAAACCAATTGTTTAATTGTAATTGATGCTACGGCGGGGCGCTCGATTAAATGAAAAAAAATATTGATAATCAAATTAAAAATATTATACTTTTGCCGCAAATTAAATTTAGGATATTATTAATTAACGAATATGTATTGGACACTTGAATTGGCATCACACCTGGAGGATGCGCCCTGGCCTGCAACGAAAGACGAACTGATTGATTATGCCATCCGCTCTGGAGCGCCTGTTGAGGTGATCGAAAACTTGCAGGCACTGGAAGATGATGGTGAACCGTATGAAAACATCGAAGAAATATGGCCTGATTACCCAACAAAGGACGATTTCTTTTTTAACGAAGACGAGTATTAAATCTTCACCACCGCAATAAAAGACCTTGCCATGCAGGGTTTTTTTTATTGGTAAAACTTTTTGGAATGGTTTTGGTTAGATTATCATTATCAACTAAAACTTTTCAAAATGAATGGCTTATTGTACATCATTGCCGTAATCCTGATAATAGGATGGGCATTTGGATTCTTTTTTTATTCGGCAGGTGGGCTTATCCACGTGTTATTGGTGATCGCTGTTATTGCAATAATTTTAGCAGTGATCAGGAGGGCATGATCCGTTGGCTCATAGTTCATGGGCAATCGCTTAACGGGTACAAATTGTTAAGTGAACAGTTTGCCTTAAGCACATATTAAATTATAAAATTGTCCGTGAACTATGACCATTTACCCAGCCGGGTGTTTAATATAGCTTCCGCTATCGCGATATCTTCCCTAAAAGTGATCTTTATATTCTGATAATTTCCTTCAACCATATTAATAGGCATCCCGGCCCGCTCAACAACACTGGCATCGTCGGTAAATTTACTGTCGTATGTTTGTGTATAGGCTTTTTTTAACTGAGAAAATTTAAACGTTTGGGGCGTTTGTACCAGGTAAATTTCATTTCGGTCGATACTTGACGAAACTTTATTTTTTAATTGCCTCACCGAGTCGCGCGATTTAACCGCTGTTATAGCGTTCCCATGTTTACCGGCATGCCTGAATGATTCTTCAATTATTTCTTTATTTACAAGTGGCCTAACGGCATCATGTATGGCTACCAGCGTGTCGGCAAACTCATCGATAATATTAAGCGCATTTTTTACCGAATGAAACCGGCTTTCGCCGCCATTTACCAAATCATGTGGAATATAAAAACTGTGTTCCGCGCAAAGTTGCTCCCATTGGGAACGATAATTTGCAGCAAGCACTAAAATTAGCCTGGGCTGAACAGATGTGTGATAAAATGCCTCGAGGGTATGCATCAAAACCGGCTTGCCGTTCAGCATTAAGAACTGTTTAGGTATATCCGAACCCATTCGGGTTCCCGACCCGCCGGCAACAATGATAGCGTAATTTTGAGATTTGAGATTTGATACGGTCATTAAGTTGCCTTCAAAGGGTTGCAAACTTTAATATGGATTTGAAATAGGATTCTTAATGTCGTATTTCCAATCTAACATCTCGAATCTATCAGATCATTAGCATCGCATCCCCATAACTGTAAAAGCGGTACTTTTCTTTAACGGCCACTTCGTAAGCATTCATTACATTCTCATACCCACCAAAGGCGCATACCATCATCAGCAATGTTGATTCGGGCGTATGAAAGTTAGTGATCATTGAATTGGCAATGCTAAAATCATACGGCGGAAAAATGAATTTGCTGGTCCAGTCGTTTGCGGGTTTCAGTGTTTTATTTGCAGATACGGCCGACTCGATAGCGCGCATAGATGTCGTACCTACGGCACATACTCTTTTTTTGCGCTCAATGGCCCTGTTTACAATATTTGCCTGTCTTTCTTCAATAATAAACTGCTCCGAATCCATTTTGTGCTTGGTAAGGTCCTCTACCTCAACCGGGCGGAAAGTTCCTAATCCAACATGCAGCGTTACCTCGGCAAATTCCACGCCTTTCAGTTCCAGGCGTTTCATTAGCTCGCGGCTGAAATGCAGCCCTGCCGTAGGCGCAGCAACCGCACCCTCGTGTTTGGCAAAAATAGTTTGGTAACGCTCCTTGTCTTCGGGTGTAGCTTTGCGTTTTATGTACTTAGGCAGCGGTGTTTCGCCCAGTATTTCCACATTTCTGCGAAACTCCTCGTCCGTACCATCAAACAGGAACCGGATGGTGCGGCCGCGCGAGGTGGTGTTATCTACCACTTCCGCAATTAACAGGTCGTCATCACCAAAATATAATTTATTACCTACTCTTATTTTACGTGCCGGATCAACCAGCACGTCCCACAGCCTCAACTCTTTATTTAATTCTCTAAGCAGGAAAACCTCGATCGTGGCGCCTGTTTTTTCCTTATTACCATACATCCGTGCCGGAAATACCTTGGTGTTATTCAGGATCATAACATCCTTATCATCAAAATAATCCAATATATCTTTAAAAATTTTATGCTCAATTTTACCCGAATCGCGGTGCAGCACCATCAGGCGCGACTCGTCGCGGGTATTTGCGGGTGTGCTTGCTATTAATGAGTCGGGTAAATTGAATTTAAATTGAGATAATTTCATGTGTATGGATATGAATTTTCAAGGGCGCAAATTTAAGGATAAATTTGTTTATACCGGTTGATTATTTCTATTTTCACATATTACCGGTTGCTTCGATCATTATTAAACGAAAATAGTGTAACTTAATTCCGGCGACTGCATCTAATTAAGGCAGTCACAATTAAAAAATCCATCGGTGAAATCAGCTTATAATCGGTGAAATCGTCAGCTAATCGATGAAATCAATGAAACTCAGATGATATTTTTAAAACTTCTCCGGGAAAGCTTCCTGTTTGCAAACGATGCGTTACGGCAAAATAAACTCCGCACCTTTCTTTCGCTGGTTGGAGTTACCATTGGTATATTCACCATCATATCCGTTTTTTCGGCAGTCGATACCTTACGTAATAATCTGCAAAAAAGTGTCAATAAACTGGGCAGCAATAGCATCTATATACAAAAATGGCCCTGGGTGGGTGGCCCCGATTTTCCGTGGTGGAAATATCTGCAGCGTCCCGATCCTAAATTAAGGGAATTTGATGAACTTCAAAAGCGCAGCCAGACAGCAGTAGCAATATCGTATGAGATTACCATTGATAATCGTATTATAAGATATAAAAGCCATACGGTTGACGGCGTCGAAATTGATGCCGCTACGCAGGACCACGATAAAACCTGGAACTTTGACCTGGCCGAAGGAAGATATTTTACCGACCTGGAGTCGAGAACCGGGAGCCCCGCCGCAATTGTAGGATTTGATATAGCGCAGGACTTGTTTCCTGACGGCGGGGCCGTTGGAAAGCAATTAAAAATTATGGGCCGGAATGTGACGGTAATTGGCGTATTTAAAAAAGAAGGAAACGATATGCTGGGCATATCGGCTGATAAGCAAATATTGTTACCGCTGAACTATGCAAAAAATCTTATCGACGTTGAAAATACCAACCGCCAGCCCAATATTATCGTGCGTGGTAAACCCGGCGTTAAAGATGTTGAGGTGGAAAGCGAAATGGAAGGTTTGATGCGCTCCATCCGGCGATTAAGGCCTGGCGAGGAAGACAATTTTTCGTTGAATAAAACATCATTGCTTTCAAATCAGCTGGATAAAGTTTTTACTGTATTACATACCGTAGGATTAATCATCGGTCTTTTTTCTATCCTGGTAGGAGGTTTCGGTATTGCCAATATCATGTTCGTGTCGGTAAAGGAGCGCACCAACATTATTGGGATTCAAAAATCGCTTGGCGCTAAAAGCTACTTTATTTTATTGCAGTTCCTGATCGAAAGCATCATCCTGTGCCTGATGGGTGGGGTGGTAGGCCTGGGTTTGGTGTATGGTGCTACCGCGCTGGTGAGTGCTGCTGCCGATATACAGGTGGTACTCGATATCAAAAACGTAATTATCGGTATCGGCACTTCTGTAACTATTGGCGTGATATCGGGTATCGTACCGGCTTATGCAGCCTCGAGGATGGATCCTGTCGAAGCTATACGCTCAAACTAAACCGATTTAATTATTCCGACGGAGGTTTGGGCGGTATATTTTTCATATTGAAACGCGGTTTGTAAGCCGGTTTAGCGGCAGCGCTTTCGTCCTGCTGAGAAGTTTCGGGACTTTCTTTTTTCTCATCCGCATTTGACGGCTTTGGCATATTGGCCGCTTTGAATTTTGGAACAAAACCTAATTTGGGCAATGGAGCCGCCGGCGCTTCGGTTAAGCTATCGGTTACAGTTTGTTCGGCCAAAGGATTTTCAATACGGGGTTTTTCGGTCTTTATCTCAGCCGGCAGCAAGAACTTGCGGCGAAGATTATTAAACCAGTACTTCTTGGTATGGTCGAAGCTTTTTTCGCCCATTTGCTGATAGTGGATATTGAATTCAGAAAATAATGCCGGTTCGGCTTTTTCCAAAGCCGCCAAGTCGATCCTTTTCTTTCTAAAAAACTCTTCGAAGGTCATATTGAGATATGAGATTTGAGATATGAGACACGAGAATTGAAATATCGGATGATCATATCACAGTTGTTATATTCAATTATTCATGCATTCAATATAATCACATCTCACGTCTCAAATCTCGCATCTCAAATCTAAAATGAAACGTCCAGGTCAAGCTGATTAAAATGAATGCCTTTATCTGTCTGCTTCCAGTCTTCACGCTCCTCATCAGTTGCGTTCAGCAACTTTGGAAACCACTCAAGCGGGAATACCTGTTGTTTCCCATCCGGTTTTTGCACAAAAAGCAAACCATTGGCAAATCTTACTTTTACCTTTTTTTCCTGCTTGCGCGATGTGAAAAGTGGCATATGGCCCCCTCTAAATCTCCCCCGGCAGGGGAGACTTTTTTGTTTTATTAATAATCTAAAAGCCCCTCTCTACCGGAGAGGGGTTTGGAGTGAGGCTTACTCCGCCATATTATGATACACCGCCTGCACGTCGTCATCCTCTTCAAGCCGATCGATCAGTTTCATTATTTCAGCAACCTGCTCTTCCGTCACTTCATGGAATGATTGTGCAACGCGTTCCAGCTTGGCTGATTTCACCTCGATGCCGGCTTCTTCCAGCGCTTTTTGCATTTTACCAAAATCTTCAAAAGCGGCATGTATAACAGCGATGTCGTTGCCGTTTTCATCAGCTTCAACAAACAAGTCTTCCAGCCCTGCATCGATAAGCTCCAATTCCAATTCTTCCAGGTCGCGGTCGCCGGGTTCAAAGGTAAACACTGATTTACGGGTAAAGATAAAATCGAGCGAGCCGGTTTTACCCAGGGAGCCGCCATATTTTGTAAAGTAGCTGCGCACATTCGCAACGGTGCGGTTTATATTGTCGGTGGCCGTTTCAACCAGTATAGCTACGCCATGCGGCGCATAACCCTCGTAAACTATTTCCTCGTAATCCTTTTCATCCCGGCTGATCGCCCGTTTTATAGCGGCTTCCACGCGGTCTTTCGGCATGTTCACCGCCTTGGCATTTTGCACAGCAGTTCTTAAGCGCGAATTGGTGTTGACATCACCACCGCCCGCCTTTACCGCCATTACAATTTCCTTGCCCAGGCGGGTAAACTGCACCGCCATTTTCGACCATCGCTTCAGTTTTCTTTCTTTACGAAATTCAAATGCTCTTCCCATTTTCTAGTCTATAGTCCATAGTCAATAGTCCATGGAGTTTGTGTTAAATATAATATTTGTTTATAAATAATGAGCTTTTTGCTTTCCGCCTAAGCTTTCCGCTCCGTTAAAGTATGTTCTTCAAATTCCTCAACATATCCTGAGTCATCTTCGGCAGATCATACTGCAGTTGCCAGCCCCAGTCTTTTTGAGCATAGCCGTCATCGATAGATTTCGGCCAGCTGTCGGCGATAGCCTGCCGAGGATCGTTGCCGCCATAACTCATTTCAAATTCGGGAATATGCTTTTTTATTTCAGCGGCCAGCTGCTCCGGGGTAAAGCTGATCCCCGCCAGGTTATAAGAGGAACGAATGCTTACATTATCTGCGGGCGCATCCATGAGTGTGATGGTCGCGCGGATTGCATCGTCCATATACATCATGGGTAACGCCGTACCTGCTGATAAAAAGCTTTCGAATTTGCCTTTTTTCAGTGCCTCGTGAAAAATATGAACGGCATAATCGGTTGTCCCGCCGCCCGGATTAGCTTTCCAGCCGATCAATCCCGGGTAACGGATACTCCGAACATCAAGCCCGTGCTTGTTAAAATAATATTCGCACCAGCGTTCGCCGGCAAGTTTGCTGAACCCATAAACTGTGTTCGGATCCATTACACAATATTGCGGCGTATTATATTGCGGCGAATGCGGCCCAAACACGGCGATGGAGCTTGGCCAAAACACCTTTGCCACACTAAACTCGACCGAGAAATCGAGCACGTGCAGCAAGCCGGTCATGTTCAGGTCCCAGGCTGCTTTTGGTTTCTGCTCGCCAACAGCCGATAGTATGGCCGCAAGCAAATAAACCTGGGTGGGGCGGTGTTTATCGAATATGTGGTGAAGATTGTCGCTATCGAGCACATTGGCAAATTCATAAGGGCCGCTGTTACGGATGGCATACGAAGCGCTGTTGATATCCGCCGCGATGACTGCCTCCGCACCATGTATCCCCCTCAAAGCCGTTACCAGTTCAGTGCCGATCTGCCCGTTAGCGCCAATCACTAAGATCTTTTCACTCATACAATCCAGGTTTGATGGCAAAGGTAGAAAAATGGCCGAAATGTTGTAAGGTTGGAAAGTTGAAATGTTGTAAGGTTGGGATGTATCATGTTGGAAAGTTGAAATGTTGTAAGGTTGGAATGTTGTTATAACTAACCGGATTCGAATGGTAAAAAGGCAACTTTATAACTTCCGAACGTTTCAACCTTCAACAAATAATCGCATCTTTGCAGCTAATTATTTATAACATTTAAACAATGAAAGTCGCAGTAGTAGGTGCCACAGGATTGGTGGGCACTAAAATGTTGCAGGTTCTGGCAGAACGCAACTTCCCGGTTACAGAATTGATCCCGGTAGCTTCCGAGAAAAGTGTAGGTAAAGAAATCACTTTTAAGGGTAAGCAATTTAAGGTGGTTTCTGTTGAGGATGCGATAAAACAGAAGCCCGATGTGGCCATATTTTCGGCCGGGGGCAGTACTTCACTGGCGCAGGCGCCCCTTTTCGCCGAGGCGGGTACCACGGTTATTGATAATTCGTCGGCATGGCGCATGGATCCCACCAAAAAGCTCGTTGTGCCCGAAGTAAACGCCGACGTGCTTACCGCCGAGGACAAAATCATTGCCAACCCCAATTGTTCGACCATACAAATGGTAGTGGCTTTAAAGCCGCTGCACGATAGATATAAGATCAAAAGAGTAGTTGTTTCAACCTACCAGTCGGTAACGGGAACGGGCGTCAAAGCGGTTGATCAGCTATTTAATGAGCGTAACGGGATCGACGGTCCTAAAGTTTATCCCTATACCATCGACCTGAACGTTATACCGCAGATCGACGTATTCACCGAAAACGGCTATACCAAGGAGGAAATGAAAATGGTGAACGAAACAGTGAAGATCATGGGCGACCCAAGCATCAAAGTGACGGCTACCACCGTTCGTATCCCTGTGATGGGCGGTCACTCGGAGTCGGTGAATATTGAATTCGAAAATGATTTTGATTTAACCGACGTAAGGGAGTTATTGGCAAAGTCGCCCGGCATTGTCGTGGTTGACGACACCGCCAACTTAAAATATCCTATGCCGCTCGACGCGCATGACAAGGACGAAGTTTTTGTCGGTCGTATCCGCCGCGACGAGAGCCAGCCAAAAACATTGAACTGCTGGATCGTTTCCGATAACCTCCGCAAAGGCGCTGCAACCAACGCGGTGCAGATAGCAGAGTACCTGTATGCCAATCAACTGATAGGGCAGGCAGTGGAGGTTTAAGTCCCCTCTAAATCTCCCCCGAAAGGGGGAGACTTTTATTAAATTCAATAGGGATGGTCGGAAGATTATCCCTATTTTTATTAATAATGATACGCGGTTCCTGGCGCTATTCGATTGTATTCACAAGAAGAGTAATCAGGATAATTCTGCACTCATCAGGATAAATCATCAAGCGTAATGTCTCTGAAACAACCTTTTAGCATTTTTAGCAGTATACATTGCAATACCAACTGTTAAATATCACACAGCGCTTTGCCATTATAACTTTTTTTTATAACGTTTTGTATCTTTGTAACCTATGATATCTTTTTCCCATCGCGTTTTTATGGAAGTGGCCGCCAATCTTAGCTTTTCGAAGGCGGCGCAAACGCTTTTTGTAACACAACCTGCTATCAGCAAGCATATTAAGGGTTTGGAAGACCAATATAAGGTACCGTTATTTGAACGAAGAGGAAACAGTATAATACTTACAGAAGCCGGAAAAAAATTGAACGAGTATTTATTGCAAGCCACAGAGATAGAACGTAAGGCGGAGTATGATTTTTCCATCCTTAGCAGTCTTTCCGAAGCATCGGGGCATTTGCGGCTTGGCGCCAGCACAACTATTGCTTTATATATTTTGCCATCTATACTGTCGAGCTTTCAGCAGCAATATGCCAATGTGGGTATACAGCTCGTTAATCGAAACTCCGAATATATTTTAAGCGCACTACTGAACCACGAAGTCGACCTGGGTATCATTGAGGTAGATAATAAGCTTACCACAGTATCGTACAAACCATTCATGAGTGATGAGGTGATACCGGTTTGCTCGGCTAAAAGCCCGCTTGCGGGCAGATCATTAACTTTAAAACAGTTTATAAAAACACCCTTGGCTTTGCGCGAGCGGGGATCGGGAACTTTAAACGCGTTGTTAAAAGCTTTGTCTGAATTACATATCAAACCATCCGACTTGTCAGTTAAGATAAGGCTGGGGGGTACCGAGGCGCTTAAGAACTTTTTATTAGCTGACCAATGTCTGGGATTTTTGCCGCGGCCGTCAATTATTCGCGAGCTGGAAGAAGGTGATTTGGTTGAGGTGCCCATAGAGGATTTGCAAATAACGCGCGACTTCTTTTTTATCCGCCGTAAAGGCACCGAAGATTACGGCTTAACCAATAGCTTTATTGATTATGCTTTAAAGCATATTCCCGAGCCGGTAACCTATTAACCGTTGTCAATCCGCTTATTTTAAAATTCCTAAAACCATCTTTGTTCTTCGCTGTAACTGATATAGATTAATCTTTATCAAAAATTAAATCTATAAATATGGCCAGTCTGAATAATCGAAAAGTAGCAATCCTTACTGAGGAAGGATTTGAGCAGGTGGAATTAACCAGCCCGAAAGAAGCGCTTGAAAAAGCCGGCGCGACTGTTGATATCGTGTCGCCTAAAACCGGGAAAATAAAAGCATGGAATAACACCGACTGGGGTATAGAAGTGCAGGTTGATAAACCGCTAAATGAGGTAAGTCCGGATGATTATGATGCGCTTGTATTGCCCGGCGGCGTGCTTAACCCGGATAAACTGCGGCAGAATAAGCAGGCGGTCGCCTTTGTTTCGGCGTTTTTAGACGAGCGCAAACCCATTGCCGCGATTTGCCACGGTCCGCAAATGCTGATAGAAACCGGCATGATCGGCGGTCGCACATTAACTTCATTTCCGTCCCTGCAAACCGATCTTCAAAACGCAGGAGCCCGCTGGGTTGATCAGGAAGTTGTGGTCGACAATGGGCTGGTAACCAGCCGCAAACCTGCTGACCTGGACGCTTTTAATACGAAGGCTATAGAGGAATTTGCGGAAGGGGTACACCAGTCGTAGTTGAATGCTTGATTGGGTTGATTGGTGACGGGTTAAAAATGACCGTAACTTAATCAACCCAATTAACTCAATCAACCGCTTCAACTCAATCACCCATCATTGAATCTTCCTCAATATCCCGGTTCCGACCGGGTCGGTGCTTTCAGCGGCGTTTGATAATACCACTACCGCGAGGTTTTTATCAGGGTTAAACGCTAAAAAACTGCTGCTGCCGTTTGTGCCGCCATTGTGAAAATAATATTCAATGCCGTTCACTTTTATAATGTGCCACGCAAGTCCCATCTTTACGTCTTTGTTAAAAGTTATCTCGTGAGTTAATTTAATCGCGTCGGACAGCGGATCGGCGCCTGGATGCATATTGGCTTTTGCATAGGTAAGAAGATCATTTAACGTCGACCTTAAAGCGCCACAAGGCGCTAATACATCAAAATCCCAGGCAGGTGTAGGATCACCCTGAGCATTATAAACCTGTACAAAGCGCGGTGCGAGCAACGGGTTTAAATACTGATCGGTGCTGAACATCCCTAATGGCTTACAAATAATTTCCCGCACCATTTGCGAATAAGGCTCTCCGCTTACTGTTTCAAGTATGCTGCCGAGCAGGCCGACAGCCAAATTCGAATACGAATATTTTTCGCCCGGCTTGCTTTCAAGCTTGCAGGTTTTTAAGTAGCGGTATAGTAAATCCTTTGTATAATCTTTATACGGATTAAGCGGATCTGCAGCATGAGTGATCAGGTTGTCGGGTATGCGGGCCAATCCCGACGTATGGTTAATTAAATTTAACAAGGTAATCGACTGAAGCTCCGGGTTGCCTGCAACAGAATCGGGCAGAAATTTGGTGATCTTATCAGTTAATTTAACCTGTCCCCGGTTTACATACCAGGCCAATAGCGTGCCGGTAAACGTTTTTGTAATGGAGCCTATTTCAAAAAAATTATCGGCGTTAGGCAGCCGGTGATTATTTTTGACGGTTTCGCCATAGCTGTAAGTAGCTATGCGTCCATTATATAACACGCCTATAATTAAGCCTACGGTATTCCCCTTTTGGATATACCCCCTTGCCACACTGTCAACTTTTTTATCCATTGCCGACTTCAAAGGATTAGACGACGGAACTAACGCACTCTTGTTGCTATTTGGGTCAACGTACGACTGAAAAAGAAAGAGCTGGAGCTTGTCGCGCTTATCCAGGTTGATTAACAGTTGTAGTATTACCGCGTCAAATCTCAGTTTATAGGTGGCGGTGGTGTTATTTACAAAGCTAATCAGCGACGATTCTTTTATTTTGCCCAGCGGGAACAACTGCCTGGTAGCAACATCGCTAAACGCACTTATGCTCAGCTCATTTTGGAAGTCATTTCCGGCCATATTGTAAATGGCGTCGGCGTTTTTCTGATTGAAGTATGTTTTAACTAGTTGAAATATCGAATCAACTTTCTGCTGCTGGCGGCTTTGAGCAGATAAACCTTCAGATAACGCCATTAGACTTGTTAGCAGGAGCAGGAATAAAAAGTTTCGGCGCATTGTTATTATAACTGAATTTGCTGACAGGTATTGCATAGGTCCGCGCAACGACAAACATATTATTCAGGCGCCTGTCCTGCTAATAAAAACAGCACCGCCATACGAATGGCTACACCATTTTCAACCTGGTCAAGGATGATCGATTGTTTGCTGTCGGCCACGTCGCTGGTGATTTCCACACCACGATTTATGGGGCCTGGATGCATCACGATGATCTCTTTATCAAGCGAGTCGAGCATTTGTTTATTTAAGCCGTAAAGCATTGAATATTCTCTTAGCGATGGAAAATATTTAATGTCCTGGCGTTCCAGCTGTATGCGCAGCATATTCGCGACATCGCACCAGTTTAGCGCTTTTAGTAGGTTGTGTTCAACCTTCACGCCCAGGGAACCGATATACTTCGGAATGAGTGTGGTGGGGCCACAAACCATTACATCGGCGCCCAGCTGTTTAAGGCATAATATATTAGATAACGCTACGCGGGAGTGTAAAATATCACCCACGATCGCCACTTTTTTTCCGGCCACATCGCCAAGCTTCTCGCGAATGGAAAACGCGTCTAACAGGGCTTGCGTTGGATGCTCGTGGGCGCCGTCACCCGCATTCACGATCTGCGCCTTTACATGTTTTGATAGAAAGATGCCCGCACCAGCGTACGGATGGCGCATTACCACCATATCCACCTTCATGGCCAGGATATTATTTACGGTATCTATAAGCGTTTCACCCTTGCTTACAGACGAAGAAGACGCTGCGAAATTTACCACATCGGCCGACAGCCGTTTTTCGGCCAGTTCGAAAGACAAGCGGGTTCGTGTTGAATTCTCGAAAAAAATATTGGCAATGGTTACGTCACGCAGCGAAGGGACTTTTTTTATCGGCCGGTTTAATACGGTTTTAAAATTATCGGCGGTTTCAAATATCAACTGGATATCCGCCGGGTTTAAATCCTTGATTCCTAAAAGATGCCGTGTGCTTAGTCCTGCCATTTTTTATATTTCGAGTTTCGGATGTTGGATTTGAGATTTATTTTTATTTGCTATTTTGGATTGTTGATTTGATTTGGCTGTTTTGCCTATAGCGGTGAATATGGCCGTAAGCTCGTTTGCCTCCTTTTTTAAAGCATTTATGTTTTTAGGATCGACTAAATCAGCTCCTTCCATTAACTCCAGCCAATAAATCGACTCATCAGCTTCTTCCTCAACAATTACAATTTTATTGATGAAATCTGCCGCTGATTTTCCCCGGCATGCAGAACGATAATTGGCGCCAACAGATGACGAGCATCTTAACAATTGATTAGATAAAACGTTTAATGAGCGTGAAACTGGCAACGCATCAACGAACTTGATAACATCGATGGCAAACTTTTGAGCCCTGCGTTTTAATTCTATTTTATCCATTTCTATTAAATCCGAAATCGAAATTCCGAAATCCGAAATTATTTTTCTGATAACAGCACAATCTTATCTTCTCCATCTGTTTCTTTCCAGCTTACCACTACTTTTTGCGATGCTATTGAGTCCACCTCGATGCCCACGTAATCTGCTGCTACGGGTATATGCCGCGAGTAACGCCGGTCGACCAACGTGAGCAACTCGATCTTTTCGGGCCTGCCAAATGCCTGCAGCGCATCCATAGCGGCGCGAATGGTGCGGCCTGTCCACAGCACATCATCCATCATGACGACTTTCTTACCTTCTATAATAAAATCGATCCGGGTTTGATTGGGTACCAGCTGTGATTCGCGGCGACGGAAATCGTCCCTGTAAAACGTAATGTCAAGGTCGCCCTGCAGGATAGTGTTGCCCGGCAATATCTTTCGTAACTCTTCAGCGATACGCTTCGCGAGGTAAATCCCTCTCGGCTGAATACCGATCAATACCGAATCCGAAAAATCATTATGATTTTCAATTAACTGACGACATAAACGCTGTAAGGTGATTTGAAACTTTTGTCCGTCGAGCAGTATTGGGTTTTGCATCGCGAGGTTGGATTTGGGCAAAGGTAGTGATTTTAGTGATTAGTTGAATAGTGATTGGAGATTAGTTGAATTAGCTGAAGTGTAAAACCACGGTTGGATTATAAATATTTAGGATCAACTTTGCCTGCATGTAAATATAAATAACTAATTTTTGCGTTATATTTAAATCCACTTATATAATTAACGATGAAAAAAATCGCTTTATTTAATCTGCTTGTCTTTATCAGCATTGTTTCATTCGCACAAACCGTCACTGTAAGCGGCTCAGTGGCCGACCAGAAGGGCTCGCCGGTACCGTTCGCCTTTATTTATGATTCGCAGCACCCGTATGCTACTTATACGGATAGCACAGGCGTATTTAGCTTCAAAGCCGATCCATCTTCACATCTTATTGCTACAGCTTTTAACTATGCGAAAGCGGACGTAAAAATTGGTAACCCAGCGGATGTCAAAATTGTAATGGCCACCGGGCAGGCTAATAGTGTTCCAATTGCACCCAGCCTAAATAATATTTTTATGCAGGAGGAGGGTTTTCAAAACATGACCGAAGGTTCGCAAACAAGAATTGGTACCCACCAGGAAAATATACATGGCAGCCGTTTCCTATTTAACCATTGGGTGCACGGCTATATAAGAACTGCCAAAGATTCGATCAAACAAAATGATGCTTACCTGTTTAACTATGATAAAATAGATGGGGCTCTAATATTCGCTACCGGTGGAACCGATATGCATCTCGGTGTTAAAAGTCAAAATAAAAAATTTATATTATTTGATGGCAGCGGAAAATCATATGTTTTTGAAGATGTGCCCGAAATAGACAGTAAGCATTATGTGCAGGTAATAGCTTCTGGCGCTAAATACGATATTTATAAAACTATTAACACAAAATTTATTAAAGCCGACTATGAAAACAACGGCATAACACAGCATGGCAACAATTACGACGAGTTTGTTGATGAGAGCGATTATTATTTAGTAAAGCGGCCCGGTGGGCAACCACAGAAATTTTCACTTAAAAAGAAAGCAATTAAAACAGCATTTGCTTCAGATCAGGATAAGGTAAATAAATTTTTATCTGATAATAGCGGCGATATTGATGATGCATATCTTCAAAGGCTGGGCGAATACATGAATCAGTAATTATAGGTTCGTTTGCCGAAGAGTTTGCGGAAGACGACACCACAAAAAAGCCCCGTCCCAACTTTTGTCGGGACGGGGCTCAAAGGGGAAATTATTTAAAGCTTATGAAGGTTCTTCTTCAGAGGCTGGTTTTTTCGAAGCCTTGCGGGCTTTGCTTTCAGCGCCTTCCATTTGCTCTTTCAGCTGTGCTAATACACTCAGATCGCCAAGGGTAGATTTCTCAACCGATTCTTTCACTTTCTTCACAGCATTGCTGGCGGATTTTGCATCCTTTTTACGGGTTTCAAATTCCTGAACACGCTGCTCTGCACGGGCTTCTTCCCAAATGCGCGAATGCGAAATAACGATGCGCTTGTTTTCCTTGTTAAATTCAATGATCTTGAACTCCGCTGATTCTTCAGCTTTTAAGCTCTTGCCATCTTCCTTAACCAGGTGTTTGGTCGGGCAAAAGCCTTCAACACCATAAGGTAAAGCTACGATTGCGCCTTTATCGGTTACTTTTATAACGGTACCTTCATGTATCGAATTGATAGTGAAGATGGTTTCAAAAGTTTCCCATGGGTTTTCTTCCAGTTGTTTATGGCCAAGGCTCAGTTTGCGGTTCTCCACATCAAGCTCCAATACCACTACATCCAATTTTTCGCCTACTTTGGTGAATTCGTTAGGATGATTGATCTTTTTAGACCATGAAAGATCGGATATGTGTACCAATCCGTCGATGCCATCTTCCAGTTCAACAAATACGCCAAAATTGGTCATATTTTTTACGGTAGCAACATGCTGTGTACCCACTGCGTAGCGCTTGGCGGCATTTTGCCATGGATCAGGCGTTAATTGCTTAATGCCTAATGACATTTTGCGCTCGTCGCGGTCAAGTGTTAATACTTGTGCTTCAACCTCGTCGCCAACTTTCAGGAATTCCTGAGGGTTGCGGAGGTTTTGCGACCACGACATTTCCGACACGTGGATCAGGCCTTCAACACCAGGGATGATCTCAAGAAATGCGCCATAATCCGCAACGGTAACAATTTTACCCTTAACCTTCGAGCCGATCTGGATGTTCTCATCCAGCGATTGCCATGGGTGCGGGGTTAATTGTTTTAAACCAAGGGCTATACGTTTTTTCTCATCATCAAAATCAAGTACAACCACATTGATTTTTTGATCCAATGCTAAAATTTCGCGCGGGTGCTCAATGCGGCCCCACGAAATATCGGTAATATGTAATAAACCGTCAACACCACCCAAATCGATGAATACGCCGAAGTCGGTAATGTTTTTAACCGTACCTTCCAGTACCTGTCCTTTTTCGAGTTTAGCAACAATTTCGGTTTTTTGGTTTTCCAAATCGTCTTCGATCAGCACTTTGTGCGATACCACTACGTTTTTAAACTCGTGGTTGATCTTAACAACTTTAAATTCCATTGTTTTGCCCACATACACGTCATAATCCCTGATGGGTTTTATGTCGATCTGTGAACCTGGTAAAAAGGCTTCAACGCCCATTATATCTACAATCAAACCACCTTTGGTTCTGCTCTTAACAAAACCGGTGATGATCTCATCATTGTCTAGTGCAGAATTAATACGTTCCCATGATTTTTGAGTTTTTGCACGTTTGCGCGAAAGCACCAACTGACCGTTAGCATCTTCCTGCGACTCAACATAAACTTCAACGGTGTCGCCGATCTTCAGATCAGGCGTATCACGGAACTCAGATACCGATACCAAACCATCAGATTTAAAACCGATGTTCAATACCACATCTTTGTTGTTGACATTTACAACGGTACCGGTGATAATTTCGCCTTTGGTGATAGAACTGAAGGTTCCATCATACATTTTCTCTAATTTCTCACGGTCTTTGTCGCTGTAATTGCCGAATTTTTTGTCATCAGCATCCCAGTCGAAATCTTCGTTGGCTGCTGTGATCTTTGATTTGATCTCTTCGATCGAGATTGAATCCGCTTCCGATTCAATCGTTTCTTTTTCCTCCGGAGCCGCAACTGTGTCTAGCTCAGCTTCCTTAGCTTTTAATTCTTTTTCTGCTTCCTGTTTTTTTGCCATTAAATAAATTTTCTCCTTTTCCCAATTTGTTAATTGGGACTGCAAAGGTAGGTATATAATTTTATTCTGTAAAAATTAATTTACTGTTAAATGCTGATTTTTAGGCGCTTTTGAGGGTATAATGCCTGTTTTTTAGGCAACCGGGAATAAATCGAGCTGATTAGCCGACTACGATGCGGTTAATTTATCGCTGATCTGATCAAAAATCGACATAAATTTATCCAGCAAACTCGCCCGGTAAGCTATCAAAACAACGTTCATTTCCGCTTCGTTTTTTGGCGTGAAAGGATCTTTCCATACGCGCATGCATATACGTTTTAAAGCATAAGCAATTTCCTTCGTTTCGGCGTAGGTGTACAAGTACTTGCTTTTTTTAAAATCTTCATAAAAGCTAAAAAAGGTGGTGGTATCAGATAACCCGGCAAAGGTTAAAAATTCGCCAATCACCATTGAATCACAGCCTTCCAGGTGTTTGTAAAACCCGCCAACCGTAATTTTATTCGTAGTAAGCAACAAATTGTCCAGGATAAGCTCCAGCGCGATATGCCCTAAAAAGAAGGGTTTTACCGGCGAACCCTCGATGGCCGGAAGCAACTCTTTCTTTAACTGGTGCGAATGGGTAAGAAAAAAATCCGACGAATGAAAATAACGGTCTACCTCCAGATGTTTTTTCCAGCCTTCTATTATGACGTTTATTTCCGGATTTGGATGATGTAGTTTTTCGGGATGCAGAACGATCGTTTTATCGGCATTTTTTAAAAGATCGGGTAATACCGTACCTAATACATGGTAACAGTTATCCGTATCCCGGTCGAAATAAAAATGTGATAGAAAATTCATATAGCCCCTTGAAAATCACAGTTAGCTCAAAATACAACAATTTTTTGATTTACCGATTGTAAAAACGATTACACAGATTAAACGCGATTATACCGATTGCAGGATGATTACACTGATCGTCGGAAGAATCTCTATACAGATTAAATGATTTCACCGATGATTTATTGTGTTATCTTTGCCCTTTTTGCAACCGAACATACATGAACTTTGTTGAAGAATTACGCTGGCGGGGCATGCTGCATGATATTATGCCCGGAACTGAAGACTTGTTAAGTAAAGGCATGGTTTCGGGATATATTGGTTTTGACCCGACGGCCGATTCGCTGCATGTGGGCAGCCTTGCCCAGATCATGACGATGATCCATTTTCAGCGTGCGGGGCACAAACCGTTTGCGCTGGTAGGCGGCGCCACCGGTATGGTAGGCGATCCGTCGGGCAAATCGGCAGAGCGGAATTTATTGTCGGAAGACGTGTTACAAAGGAACCTGGGGGGAATAAAAAGTCAGTTGGAAAAATTCCTGGATTTTAATTGCGGTGCCAACAGCGCCGGGGTGGTTAATAATTACGATTGGTTTAAAGATTTTACTTTTTTGAACTTTATTCGCGATGTGGGCAAACACATCACGGTGAATTATATGATGGCCAAGGATTCGGTGAAGAACCGTATCAGCGGCGATGCGGGTATGTCGTTTACGGAATTTACATACCAGCTGGTGCAGGGCTATGATTTTTACTATTTGTGGAAGCATAATAACTGTGCCTTGCAAATGGGCGGATCCGACCAGTGGGGGAATATCGTAACCGGAACAGAGCTGATTCGCCGAAAGGACGGGGGAGAGGCTTATGCCTTAACAACCCAGCTAATAAAAAAGGCAGACGGCAGCAAATTCGGTAAAACGGAAGGTGGCAATATATGGCTCGATCCGGAAAAGACATCACCGTATAAATTTTACCAGTTCTGGTTAAACACCAGCGACGAGGACGCAAAAACATATATCCGGATATTTACCCTTTTTGACCGCCAGACTATCGAAGGCCTGGAGGCCGAACATGAAACCGCGCCGCATTTGCGGGTGCTTCAGAAAGCTTTGGCCAAAGACATTACGATCCGTGTACACGGCGAAGCGGAATACGAAAAGGCAATTAAATCTTCGGAATTTCTATTCGGAAATGTTGATATTACATTTTTGAGCGAATTAAGCGACGCAGAGGTTCTTGCATTATTTGAGGGTGTTCCCAATTTTACTATTAAACTTTCCGAATTGCAGCAAGGCATCAATGCAGTTGATCTTTTAGCGGCACATACTTCCGTTTTTCCATCCAAAGGAGAAGCAAAAAAAATGATACAGGGAGGTGGCGTAGCAATCAATAAAGCAAGAATTAATTCAACTGATGACAGCTATGATGTTACCTCCCTCATTAATAATAAATTTATGGTGGTTCAAAAAGGGAAGAAGAATTATTTTTTGATTATTGCGGTATAAGATTTGTGAATGCGACAAAAAGTATTTACATTTGGATAAATGTCGTACAAACCAAAACAAGATAAAACGCTATACGTTAATGAACCAATGGCGCTTTACGTTACCAAAAGCAGTGGAAGCCTGTTTAATAACTTATTTGGAAGCAGCAATAAGCAAGTTTCCGCAATGAATGATTTTGATATGCTCCAGCTAACCCGTAACGGTTTGCCTAAGCGGTTGCTCTTATCGTTAGCTAAAAGGATATCGCTTACGCTACAGGAATTTGCGGATATCATGCATATTTCGGAGCGTACCCTGCAACGTTATGATGACGATGCCATTATTAAAACCGAGTATGCCGAAAAAGCCGTTGAGCTGGCACGTTTGTATACCCGAGGCGAAGAGGTTTTCGGTTCGCTCGAGAAATTCAAAACATGGATGAAAACGCCCCTTCATGTTTTCAAAGGCGAAACGCCCGTTTCCCTTTTAGATAGTTCGGTTGGCTTTGATATAGTTTTCAAGGAGCTGGGCCGTATTGAACATGGCATTTTTGCCTGATGTTACTTTATCGCATTACGAATGCCAGATATGCTGATGATCTTAGCGGTACAGGTGCGCGCTTATTTGGCGGACGATGGAACAATGAGGGCAGACCGATGGTTTACCTGGCTTCATCCAGGTCGCTGGCGGTCTTAGAATCGCTGGCCCACTTGGTGACGACCAACATTCCCGACGAGTTTGTTATCCTGACGATAGAAGCACCCGAAGATTTTTATGCCATCCCTGAAAATATACTGCCCGATAACTGGAACGAATACCCTGAACAGCACATTTTAAAACAGATCGGGAATTCGTTTTTGCAACGGAATGAACATTTATTGCTGAAAGTGCCGTCGGCCCTGGTGCCGGAAGAATTTAATTATCTACTGAACCCTTTACATCCTAAAGCAGGCAAAGTAAAGATCGTTAAGAAATCACCGTTTAACTTTGACGAGCGGTTGCGTCCCCGCTAAACCGGTGTCTCCGGCAGGGGAGACTTACTAAATTCGGCAATCAAGGCTTCAATCGGGAAAGCTCTAAAAACTACAGGTCGCTTAACAGATCCAGCTTTTTGTGATTGTACTCTTCCTGTGAGATCAGGCCGTTATCGAACAGCATTCTTAATTTCTTCAGTTTTTCGGTGAGCTCGTCTGGTTTTGGCGATTCGGGTGCCGGCTGCGGTGCAGGCGCTGCGTGTACCGGTTCCGGCTCAAAAACAGACGGTTGTTGGGCTGCTAGTTTTGCGGCCGTTTCAAACTGTATCGAGCCTGATTCGGCCCGCTTTTCTTCCAGGTCGCGCAGACGACGTGCTTCGCGCTCGGCTTCTTTGCGCTCCTGGGCGTATTGATATAGCTTACGCGACTGGATCTTAGGCAAATAATCGACACCCATTTCGGCGCCGTTGGTGGTTTTTACACTGAAAATAGCGCCTATAATTTCTTCCTTGGTGTATACATCAACAATATCCTTCCAAACAAAATCAACAAACTTTATGGTAAGGCCCAGGTTTGCCGGCGTGAAAAATAAGATCCGCTTATTGGTAAGCGCCACACAATCAGGAAATAAATTTACGATCGGTTTTTTTTGAACCGCTATATATAGAATCTCTTCGCCGGTTGTAAGCAAATCGCGCAGGCGCGAATAAATTTTTTCAACCGCCTTGGGGTCCTGTTCTTCAGTCAAGAATTTTTCGATCATGGTATTGCTATTATGATTTGGCAAAATTAACAATTAACAATCAAGAGCCAAGAATCAAGAGCCAATTAAAAGAGCCAGAAGCAAGAGTCGAGAACCAAGAGTCAAGAATCAGGCGAACGATTTTATATATCGCGGTTTTTCATCTTGGTTCCTGATTCTTAAATCTTGATTCTATTATCCCACCAGCAAATTACAGCCCCTGATATCGGAGTTGTCAAACCGGCCCAGCACCTCGAAAGAGCCATTTGCATAAATTTTGCCGAGGTCCTGCGTGGCTATAAATGAGCAGGAATTGAAATTTGCCAGGTCGATCACATTTATACCACCTGTTTTATCGTGCTCAAGAAAATTCATTGGGTCGTTTGTGTCCCGGGTAATTATTTTCATCCACGGCGGACAATTAAAAATGCCGTTGCCCTTTGAATATGCCTGAGAGAGTAATTCGGTCATGCCGTATTCCGAATGAATAGCACCCACACCAAAACCGTTGCATAATTTTGCATGCAGCTCCTCGCGTATCATTTCTTTCCGTCGACCCTTCATCCCGCCCGTTTCCATTACGATCAACTCAGGAAAATCCACGGTATAGCTCTCTATAAAATCGAGCAAGGCAAAGGTTACCCCCATCAATAGCACTGGTTTTTTATCCCGCTGCTGTTTTTTTAACCGCTGGTATAGCTCATCATGATTATACAAAAAGAAACCGCTATCCGGGTTATTGGATTGTTTGATCAGGTCATTCACCATATAGATCAGTGATGAACCTTCCCGTTCAAGGTAAGATGGCAGCAGCGCCAGAACGGTATAATTTTTAATATCGCCATAAAACAATTGAAATGTCTTTATGAAACTTTGGGTATACCAGCTTACATCGGTTACACGGTGACTGCTGGATATCATCCCGCTTGTGCCGGAACTGGTAAAAGTTATTTCAACGGGCTCATCCGAGCTTATTACTCTATGTGTTTTAAAAAATTCTACCGGTAAAAAAGGTATTTGGCGGATAGATACAACATTTTTTGGATTGATTTTTAACCCTTTCATAAATTCCCGGTAAACCGCGCAACGGCTCGCCTGGTGATTAAATATTTGTAAGGCTATTTCCGTAAACTGTCGGCGGTCGTTTATTGAAAACACCCGATGTTTGTTCATTGGGCAAAGATAGAGAAGGTAGTTTAAATTTGACGTGTACCGGTTTGGCGAATGATGCTTGCAGCCTTAATTTACAAAAATGCGATCACGATGGCGATAACCATTTGAATTTTGCTAAATGCACAACCTATCCGCCCTAAATTTGTTACGATATCATACCGTGTAAACGCGTAATGAAGTCGAAGCTGTTTATTTATATTTCGTTAGTTGTAGATATTTCGATCGCGATATCCAAGTTTGTCGCAGCTGGCTTTACGGGCAGCTCGTCTATGGTTTCGGAAGGCGTCCACTCTGTCATTGATGCCATCAGCCAGGTGATGCTGATATGGGGTATCCGGATGAGCAGGAAAAAAGCCGATTACAATCGCCCATTTGGCTACGGCAAGGAGCTTTATTTCTGGTCGTTTATTGTATCTCTCGTTATTTTTATATTGGGAGGTTGTATTTCATTTTACGAAGGGCTGGAACGATTGCGTGTACCTGCATCGTATGGCAATCCCAATTGGAACTATGCCATCCTTTGCGTTGCATTTATTTTTACGTCGGTGTCCATGTTTTCGGCATTTAAAGCGTTTAATAAGCAGCGTCGCCAGGAATCTTTATGGAAAGAAGTACTTGAGAGTAAGGATCCGTCTACTTTTATTGTATTGCTCGGCGATGTTGGCGACATGATCGGGCTAATCATCGCCTTCCTGGGCATATTCCTGGGCCGGTTATACCACAATCTTTACTATGATGGCGTAGCATCGATGATCATTGGTGTGGTAATGATAACAATTTCAGGATTACTCGTCCGCGAAAGCAAAAGCCTGCTGATGGGCGAAACTATCGCCCGCAAAACAGTACGAAAGATATTGAAACTGACGCATCAGGATACGGCGGTAATAAAAATAAAAAAGCATTTTTCTATGTATATGGGCCCGGATGAGATACTGATACAGCTAAATACTGTTTTTAAAGACGATTTGACAACGGCCCAGATCACCGACGCAATTGAACGTATAACAAAGCTGATAAAGACGGAGTTCCCTCGAATAAAACAGATATTCATCGAACCAGTGAAATAGGGATGACGGTTGCATCGTTAAAAAGGTTCATCAGTATATTTGATGCCCGATTGTTATTTTAGCAGCTCAGATTATTACAAATGGATATCCTTGATAAGGAACACATAAAGGCTTCACTGTCGGCACTTGCCGCCGACAAAATACCACTTTGGGGAAAAATGAAACCCCAGCAAATGGTGGAGCATATGGTGGAGTCGCTTGAATATACCAATGGCAAAAAAGCATGCACGTGCGACCGGCCTGCTGAAGAGGCGGAAGCGGCCAAACAGTTAAGACTTCATCGCGACTTTGTGATACCCCAAAACGTAAACCTGGGGCCGCTGCCCGAAAGTTACCGGTTCGCCAACCTGGATGAGGCTTCAAAACAGATGCTGCAGGAACTTGACGATTTCGATGACTTTTTTAATAGGCCGGGTATAAAATCTGTTCATTTCGCCTTTGGACCCATGGACCGTGAAGAATGGCTGATATGGCATGGCAAACACTTTACTCATCATTTTAAGCAGTTTGGACTATCCACTTAATATTGGAAGCCGGAATAACCGAATAATTCGCAAATAACCTAAACCAGGCGATCATTTTGATGTTAAAAATCTATGGAAAAATATGTGAACCTTGAAATAGCCGACGGCACCGATATGGAGTGTTATACGGCTATACCCAAAGATGCTGTTGGAAAAACCAATCCCGGAATAATTGTATTGCAGGAGGCCTTTGGTGTAAACCATCATATTCGCGATGTGGCCGACCGCTTTGCCGCACAAGGATTTATAGTGATAGCGCCCGAGCTGTATCACCGCAATGCGCCGCCATACTTCGAGGGTAGCTACAGTGACATCGACGCAATCCGGCCCCTTATGAGCGCCATGACCGTTGAAGGCACAGAGGCCGACCTGAAAGCCGCGCACCATTGGCTTAGCCAGCATGAACTGGTAAACCCGGCAAATATTTTCAGTATTGGCTATTGTATGGGAGGGCGGGTTTCTTTTTTAGCCAACGCTACGCTCCCGCTGGCTGCCGGTGTTAGTTATTATGCGGGTGGTATTAAAATGGTAGCCGATAAAGCTAAAAATATACACGGCAGGCACTTGTTTTTTTGGGGAGGGCTGGATAAACATATCGGACAGGACCAAATTGATGCCGTAATCCAGGCGATGGATAACGCCGGCAAAGAATATGTCAATGTGAAAATATCATATGCTGATCATGCTTTCGCCTGTGACGAACGACCGGCGTATAACGAAAAAGCCGCTAAGGAGGCATGGGCGCTTACACTTGCTTTTTTAAAAAACAATATGCAGTAGCCGCTGCCTGGCAGGCGAATACCATAACCGTGTTCGTTTTAAAACCTTCTCCTGTCGCGATTGCTTCCGCTCATGCCGCTTCCATTACGGTCACTACGGCCAAATCCGCGACCTCTTTTCTGCCCGCCGTGGCGGTTGCCCGATCCGTTTTTTACTTCTGCCGGTCTTGCAATATTCTGCAAGCTCATCGGGTAGGGGTGTCCTTCTTCAACCGGGATCTGTTTGGAGATCAGCTTATGGATATCCTTTAAAAAAGCTACTTCTTCAGCATCGCAAAAAGACAGTGCTGTGCCGTTTAACCCTGCGCGGCCGGTGCGGCCTATGCGGTGCACGTACGTTTCGGGGATATTTGGCAGCTCGTAGTTGATCACGTGGGTCAGCTCATCAATATCTATCCCGCGCGCCGCAATATCCGTCGCGATCAATACCCGCGTGGTGCGATTTTTAAAATTGGTAAGCGCCCGCTGGCGCGCATTTTGCGATTTATTACCGTGGATGGCTTCGGCGGTTATACCCACACGTACCAGGTCCTTCACCACTTTATCGGCGCCATGCTTGGTTCGTGTAAATACCAGGGCAGTTTTAATGCCCTTATCTTTTAATAAGTGGATTAAAAGATTCTTCTTATCAGCTTTCTCCACATAAAATAAAGATTGCTGTATCGTGTCGGCAGTTGACGACACCGGTGTAACTTCCACTTTTTCGGGTCTGGTCAGTATAGTATTAGCCAGTTGCTGAATCTCGTTCGGCATGGTAGCCGAAAAAAACAGCGTTTGCCTTTTAGCCGGAACTTTGGCAATAATCTTCTTCACATCGTGCACAAAACCCATGTCGAGCATGCGGTCGGCCTCATCCAATACCAGCATCCGGATATGCTCCAAATGCACAAACCGCTGATTCATCAAATCCAGCAGGCGGCCGGGTGTGGCTACTAAAATGTCGACGCCTCTTTTGAGGGCGTCAGTTTGCGGGTTTTGAGAAACGCCGCCATAGATCACCAAATGCTTTAATCCAGTATGTTTTCCATAGGCCGCAAAGCTTTCGTCGATCTGGATAGCCAATTCACGCGTTGGGGTTAATATTAAAGCCTTTATTGATTTGGGTTCTTTATGCTGAAGCCTGTCCTGGTATAACAGCTGTAAAATAGGAATAGCAAAGGCCGCAGTTTTACCGGTGCCCGTTTGGGCGCAGCCAAGCAAGTCGCGGTGTTGTAGTATAATGGGTATCGCTTGTTCCTGTATGGGTGTAGGGGTAGTATATCCCTCAGTTTTTAAAGCCCTGAGGATAGGCTCAATTAAATTTAAATTTTCGAATGACATGTAATGTATATGAGTTGCTAACGCGAAGCAGAAGCGGATCTGAAGAATTATCGGTGATCAAAGCCGTAAAGCGAACGGGTATTATTATTTTTTGCAAAGATACGCTTTTTTATCGGGAACAGGAGCTGATGGGGAGATTTACACGTTACAAGCAACAATCAAGCATTTTGCTTAGTTGGGTCGGGCTTTCTCAACCACGAGTAAATTAGGATAATAAACATCCCCGCCATAATGGACATATCGGCTATATTGAATATCCCGGTTTGAAATATTATAAAATTGATATGAAAGAAATCCGTAACGGATCCGTGGGCGATCCTATCGTAGATATTTCCGAATCCGCCGCCGATGATCATAATAATACCCAATAGCGGAATTGATTTCATATCCGGTTTTATCAATATATAAACGAGCCCGGCAATAATGGCAATTAAAGGAAGCACATTCAAAAGCAGCATCCGCAAGATGCCCGAAAGGTTATCGCCCATGCTCAGAAACGCACCGGTATTTTCCACATGTTGCAGGGTTATATGGTTGTATAAAAAACCTATCTTTTCATACGGCCGCACCTTGGCCCTGACCATGGATTTTGATACCTGGTCGCAGCCTATGTTAAATGCCAGCACCAACAGGATAACAATGGTTCTGATTAACCTTTTTGAATTCATGATTACTGAAACAAATGAACAAAAAAGCCCCGTTTTAACAGAGCTTTCAGCTTTCGCCCCTGCCTACCGGCAGGCAGGTTTCAGCTTTTACCTCTTCTTAAAATATTTAAAATCCTTGCCGATAAATTTCGCGCTGTCGCCCAATTCTTCTTCGATGCGAAGCAACTGGTTATATTTTGCGATCCTGTCCGACCGTGATAACGAACCGGTTTTGATCTGTCCGCAGTTTAAGGCTACCGCCAGGTCGGCAATGGTCGAGTCTTCGGTTTCGCCCGAGCGATGGCTCATTACCGATGTATAGCCATTGGTTTGCGCCAGCGCTACGGCATTGATAGTTTCGGTCAGCGACCCGATCTGGTTTACCTTTACCAGGATCGAATTAGCTATACCTTCGTCCACGCCTCTTTGCAGGCGTTTTACATTGGTTACAAACAGGTCGTCGCCCACCAGCTGCACTTTGTTGCCTATACGGTCAGTCAGCAATTTCCAGCCTTCCCAGTCGTCCTCGGCCATGCCGTCTTCAACCGAAATAACCGGGTATTTCTCCGTTAGCTGCGCCAGGTATTCGGCTTGTTCCGCACTGGTGCGGATAGCACCTTTTTCGCCCTCAAACTTGGTGTAATCGTATTTTCCGTTTACATAAAATTCCGAAGCCGCACAGTCAAACGCCAGGCAAATATCTGTGCCGGGTTTATAGCCTGCTTTTTCAATAGCTTTCATAATGGTTTCAACGCCATCCTCGGTACCTTCAAAGGTCGGCGCGAAGCCGCCTTCGTCGCCAACGGCCGTTGAAAGGCCGCGATCGTGCAATATCTTCTTTAAATTATGAAACACTTCGGTTCCCCAGCGCAAGGCTTCGGAAAACGATGGGGCTCCAACCGGCATGATCATAAATTCCTGGAAAGCAATGGGTGCGTCCGAATGCGAACCGCCGTTTACAATGTTCATCATTGGGATGGGCAGGGTATTGGCGTTTACGCCACCTACATACCGGTAAAGCGGCTGGCGGCTTTCCTCGGCCGCGGCCTTCGCTACTGCCAACGACACACCCAAAATAGCATTAGCCCCAAGATTGCCCTTATTTTCAGTACCGTCCAGTTCCTGCATCAGCTTGTCGATGGCGTTTTGCTCAAAAACGTCGATGCCTTCCAGTTCTTTGGCGATAATATCATTCACATTGGCAACAGCTTTTAAAACGCCTTTGCCCATATACACTTTTTTATCATTGTCGCGCAGCTCAACGGCTTCATGAACGCCGGTTGATGCGCCGGATGGAACAGCAGCACGGCCCAGCGCACCATTTTCGGTTAAAACATCTACTTCTATGGTCGGATTGCCGCGTGAGTCCAGTATCTGCCGGGCATGAACATCTATAATTAAACTCATTTTTAGGTTATTAATGTTTAACTTCGCTTAGTGTTAAAACTACACCAAGCGTTACAGTTTTCAAATATACAATTTCCGGTAATTATGTGAGAAATTAATTGGGATTTGGGCAATGATTACACCGATAAGTGTGGATTGCACCGATTATTATCTGCAACGGTGTAAGATAATTAATTGATTTCATTGGTACGAACGGAAGGATATAGGCTCAGGCAAAATCCGAAATCGAACATTCGAAATCTGAAATTAAAACTACTCCCACTTAAACGTCTTCACCGCCACGGCGTACACAATGATAAACCAGATGCCCAATATGAGTAACTGGTGCGTTACACCGCCCAGGCCCGCGCCCTCAAAAGCAACCTTGCGCATAGCGTCATTTAAATACGTTAGCGGCAGTATATTACTTACCGATTGCAGCCACGAGGGGAATGCAGTGGTAGCAAAAAAGGTACCCGACAATAAAAATTGCGGAAGGGTAACGATGTTAGACAGCGGTGGTATGGTGCTTTCGTTTTTAGCAATGCCGGAAATAATGAAGCCGAACCCCATAAATATGATTAGCCCGATTGCGGAAAGGATGAGCATATTTACAACGGTGGTAAATCCGTTTACTAGTGTAAATCCAAAAAAATAATAGCCCACTAAGATGATAAACAGCGCGCCGATCCATGAAAACACCAGGCGTGCCAAAGCTTCGCCTAAAACAATGCTGTATTTTTTTACCGGTGTGGCAAAAAAACGTTTAATGACGAGCGTTAAACGAAGACTGAGAAACACAAACGCGGTTCCGAATACTCCACTGCTGAGCAGTGAAAATCCGAGCATGCCCGGCAATATAAAGTCGATATATTTATAGGCGCGGCCGTTTACCGTCGTTTCCTTTATCTCTGCCACGGGTTGCGGCGTTGTGTTGCCGAAGCTGTTTATCCGGAAAAAGATATCATTCAGCAAGGATTTAAGTATCGCATCTTTTTGTGCCGCTGCCTTCGAATATTGGATGTTGAGTGTATAAGGCGTCCCGCTGTTATTTTTTTGAATATTAATAATTGCGTCGATATTACCTTTTGACAGGTTAGAGGCCATTTCGGTTGTCGACTGACTTAGGATCAGGTTGACCATTTTTACCTTTTTCAGTACCTGGTAAACCGGCCCCGTAGTATCGCATGTTTTGGAAACGCCAACGTCGACCGTTATCGCGTTACCGCCAATGTTGGCAAAAACCACGATAAATATCAGCGGAAAGGCCAAACTAAATACTACTGCCGACGGGCTGCGTATAATAGAACGAAAACTCGCTATGGCAATAGCCATGGTAGCGCGGAAATTGCTGTAGGGTTGGTTGTTCATTCGTTCAGTTGTTCATTTGTTCATTGGTAACAGGTGGCGAATATATACTGCCAACTGCCACTGCGTACTGCTACTGACTATCCCTCCCGCCATTCTTTGCCTGTCAGGTTAATAAAAACATCTTCCAGGTTAGCCAGCTTCACTTGTTTTTTACGTTCAAAGCCCGAAGCCACCAGCTCGTCGATGAAATGGCCGGGCGTATCGATACCCACGATATGACCTCCGTCAACAAACGCGACACGGTCGCATAGCTCCTCAGCTTCGTCCATATAGTGCGTAGTAATAACAACCGTGGTCCCACGGTCGCGTATTTCGCGTATCAGGTCCCATAAATTGCGGCGGGCCTGTGGATCCAGGCCGGTAGTTGGCTCATCCAGGAAAATTATTTTGGGGTTATTGATCAGCGTGGTAGCTATAGAAAATCGCTGTTTTTGCCCTCCTGAAAGGTCTTTATATTTTGCTTTGGCTTTATCAGTCAGTGCAACTTTTTCCAGCATTTCTGTTGGCGTTTTATTAATGCCGTACAAGCCGCAAAACAGCGTTATTAATTCGGATAAATTTAAATTAGGATAATATCCTGCGGCCTGCAGTTGTACGCCTATTCGTTGTTTGATGGCGTCGGCATCGTTGTCGATAGAAAAACCGTCAACCATTACGTCGCCGGAGGTTTTATCGCGGAGCGTTTCAATTACTTCCAGTGTAGTGGTTTTACCGGCGCCGTTAGGCCCTAACAGACCGAATATCTCGCCTTCGTAAACTTCAAAGCTTATGCCCTTTACGGCTGCAAAGTCGCCATAATTTTTTACAAGGTTTTTTACCGTGATGATCGGCTTGTTCGTCATGCTGTAAAAATCGGTTACAAAGTTGATATTTCTATCATTTTTTGTGAAAAAGAAATACAATCGATGTTATTTTACGATGTGGCCTATGCTGTGCACTATCGTTTGGATATGGTGGGCAACATGTATAACCAGGTGAATAATTTGTATGGCGAGTAAGGTTTTCATATACATTTGATTTATAGGATCAAATGTGCGAACGGTACCTGATTTTAGGTAATAGTTTTAGGTGAAAAGCGGTAAATTATCGGTGAAATAGCGAAAAAGCAGCGATAAATAAACAATAAATCGTTACGTCGGTAATTCACCGGACATGACAAACAAAAAAGGCCTTCCGAAGCCGGAAAGCCTTTTTTGCGATTTCTATATAAAGATTATTTATGAAATTCAACACGGCGGTTTTTTACGCGGCCTTGTTCAGTGGAATTATCTGCAATGGGGTGCGTTTCGCCGTAGGCCTTTATTTTTAGCCGCCTGGATTCAACGCCCGAGTTCACCAGGTATGTTTTCACCGAGTTGGCGCGATCCTTCGATAACGACATGTTATGCGCTGCTGTGCCTTCCGACGATGCATAGCCGGCTACAGTAATGCTGCTGCCGCTTGTCTTTAAGTCCGCTGCTGTAGCGTCTAAAACTGGGTACGATGAGGTCTTTAATACCGAGCTGTCAAATTCGAACTGGATATTGGAATAGGCGCTGCTTGTCGCTGCAGGAGCCATAGCGCCAGTGCCGCTCATTTTTATCGTATCGGGTTTTGGGAAATTAATAGGGCATCCAGACCCATCAACTACTGTACCGGCAGGGGTGTTAGGACATTTGTCGAACTGATCGGCAACGCCATCGCCATCCGCATCTTTTTTCAGGTCGTTAACACTTGTTTCAACATTGGCAACGCGGCCCTTTAAAGCCTGTACCTCCTGGCGCAGGGCCTCGTCATATAACTCGTCATACATTACTGCTACAGGGTTTACCCAATCCATATTAGGCTTGTTGGCAGTGCCAAAGGTATATTCTAAACCTGCGAACCCGTAAGAATAATGACTATGCACAGGCTGTGTATGATAACCGGCGAAGTTATAGTCGTCAATAAAGTTCATAGTATACCCTATGTTTAAAGCAAGAGCATCGGAAAGCTTGAATTTAACGTTTCCGCCAATGGGAATAACCAGCGTATTGGCATCATAGCTAGGGAAATTTACCCCGTTGCCGATATAGGTTGGTGTATAATGAGCCAAACCTGCGCCAGCCGATAAATAAAAGTTAACCGAATTTTGACGGTGCAGAAAGTCCATACTGGCTACATTAAGCAGGCCGCTTATCGTACCGGAATAAAAAGTTGTTGCAAAGCTTTGGTAGCCATACTTAGTACCGCCTGGCGAATTCGTGTTGTCGCCCTCAACCTTACCGCCGTGAAAATCAAACTGCAGACTGAAAGAATGAGCGATCCTGTCGCGTAACGAAAGCCCGTAACCAAGGCCGGCTTTCCAATCCGACGAGGCATTGCTGCCACCGATAGCCAGGAACGGAGAAGTGACGCCTACGTTTACACCCAGGCTCCAGGTGCTGTACTGCCCGGCCCCGCCAAAGGTTTTGCCTGTAGCGGCAGACGTTCTACTTGAATCAGTAGTAGTGGTAGATGTTTGCGCGTTTGCGGTGAATACGAATAAACAAAAAGCGAGGAGTGAGTAAAAAATGTGTTTCATAAAACTTTTCAATTGTGTGAGGATTGTGTGTTGATTTTGCAAATGTTGCTAAAAATAATGAATTAACTGGCTATCACATACATAGTTTTAACCTGATACGATAATTATTCCTTATAAAAGTAATACTTTTTTTATGAACGGGAATTTTTTTCCTTTTTATAAATAGTAGTTCTGCTCTTCATAGGCCGCAGCTGGCCCTCAAAAGACTTCCCTAACGTGATCATTGCCGGAAATTTTCGCCGACTAAAACCGTCTTTTTACCGACTAAAACCCTCAATACAACGAATAGAGGCGGTTTCGCTGTAACGTTCATAAGCTGTGCACGTCATATTGGCGTAATTAAAATAATAGAAAAAACTAACGATCATGAAAACTCAAATAATAACAATAATTACCGCACTCACTTTAGGATTGGGTACATTAAGTACAACAAATGCGGCTTCAACACCAAGTGAGGCAGCAACTATTTTGACCGGCATAAGCGTCATCAACAAAATTGAAGTATACGGAAACGTAAAGCTCTATGTGTCCGACGGCTATAAGGACCAGGTTAAAGTATATAATAACTACTACAGTGAACGTACTTTGGTACAAAGCAATAACGGCGTATTACGCATTACATCATATAAACCAGAACAATTAGTGATTTGGGTTACTGCAGCCGACCTTCGTTCCATATCAGCTTATGACAATGCTGAAATAAAATCGTTCGGCAATATTTCAAAAATTGAATTTGAAATAGACCTTCATAACAGCGCGACAGCTAAATTCGATCTCGAGGCTTATAGCGCCAGGGTAATGGTAAACGACCAGGCTAAAGTTGACATGAGCGGCCACGTTGAAGAATACGCGCTAAGATACAACCGCGCCGAAAATGTGAATATAGACAGCCTGACCGTAAAGCATGCCGACAGCGCATCGACCCAGGTTGTTACCGCTAACAAGGCCAAAAAAGATAGCAACGATCTTGCAGAGCTGTTGATTGATTAATGCAAGGCGGGACGGACGGGGTTGACCAGGTGAACGGCATAGCCACACCTGGTCAACATTTTTATTTTACGCCCGGCAAATCTGCCCTGGTAACGATAAAATTAATTTCCATGCCAGTCATCTATTCACCAATCAACCTTATCCAACTTAATAACTAATTTTTACATTTGATGTAACTTAAATCTTAACACCATCGTCAAAAAAATAAAAAAATGAAAACAAAGCACTTAGTTATCGCCCTATCGTTTGCTGCCATCCTGGGTGGATTGTCATCGTGTATGATGAATTGCGTCCGTGGGTCGGGCAGCGTAGCAACGGAAAATCGAAAAGTAAATGATTTCAGCCGTATCGATATCTCAGGCGGCTTCAACGTTGTGCTAAAGCAGGATAGTTCTCTTACATTAAAGCTAACCGCCGATGATAACCTGTTAAAATACATCAAAACCAACGTAAGCGGCGGCCGACTGCATATTTACACACGCAGAAACATATGCAATTCGGGCCGTATGAATATTTATATAGGTATACGCAACCTGGAAGAACTAAAGACATCTGGTGGAATAGAGGTGGTATCGGAAGGTAAAATAGTTACCGGGGATATGACATTCAGACTGTCGGGCGCAACCAAAATCACCATGGATATTAACGCCGCCAATGTTACTACCCGCGGTAGCGGTTCAACCGAACTAAATTTGAAGGGACAGGCTACTTCACATAATATCGAACTTACCGGCAGCGGTAAGGTTAATGCGCTCGATTTTGTGGTAGGCAATTGCGACATACAAACCACGGGTGTTGGCGAGTGTAATGTAAATGTTCTCCATTCATTAAATATAAATTCAACAGGCGCATCCGATGTAAAATATCGTGGTAACCCAAATGTGACAGAGCATAAGGCGGGAGCTTCCTCGGTTGAAAAGATAAATTAATCTATAGATACTTATTTGAAGTGCGCCAAACGGGTTTAATCCGGCATGGCGCATTTTTCCGTTTAACGGGCTTTTAATCCCCCATACTTTTTTCTACCTTTGCCCCTCCAAAACCGCCCGATAAGCGTGCTGTTTTACATTATAAGTTTAATACCGGTAAGAGATGAATATTTCACAGGAGAAAATAAACAACCTGAACGCAATTGTAAAGATAAATATCAGTCCCGAAGATTATCAGCCGCGCGTTGATAAAGCCATAAAGGAGCATGCTAAAAAGGCGAAAATAGCCGGGTTCCGCCCCGGGATGGTGCCGCCGTCACACATCAAAAGAATGTATGGCAAAAGTATTTTAGTTGACGAGATCAACAATATGCTTTCGGATAGTTTAAATAAATATATCGAGGACGAAAAGCTGGAAGTATTAGGTCAGCCTTTGCCTAAAGCTGATGATGTAAAGGAATACAATTGGGATTTTGCCGATAATTTCGAATTCAATTACGAGGTGGGCTTAGCGCCCGATTTTAATATTGAATTTTCATCGAAAGATAAATTGACTCAATATAAGATCAAAGTTGATGACGACACCCTGGCCTCGCGTATAAAAAATATCCGCCGGAGCTATGGCAAAATGACAAATCCTGACGTATCGGCAGACGATGATGTGCTTTACGCCGAATTAACACAGCTTTCACCCGATGGTTCTGTTTTTGAGGGCGGAATAACCAATACCGCGTCGGTACGTTTGGACCAGATACAGGATGAGAAAATCAAATCGTCGCTGATCGGGCTCAAAAAAGACGACGAGATAACGCTGGATATTCAGAAAGCATTTAATAATGACGCGCCTAAGATTGCGGGCTTGTTAAAGATTGACGAGGAAACAGCGGCTGATTTAAAATCAAAATTCCGCCTGAAGGTTAAAAATGTGAACCGTTTGGAGGAAAGCGATCTGAACCAGGAGTTCTTTGACAAATTATTTGGTGAAGGTGCGGTAACAACCGAAGCGGAATTTAAGGCTAAAATTACCGAAGAGTTGGAAGCCATGATGGTGCAGGATTCTGAGCGCAAGCTGCAGGACGATATTTATCAATATGGCTTAAATAAAGTTCAGTTTGAGCTTCCGGACGAGTTTTTGAAACGCTGGCTGAAAGCCACGAACGAAAAACTGACCGAGGAGGAGCTAACAGGCGGTTATAAAGATTTTGCAAAAAACCTTAAATGGACATTGATCGAGAATAAGATCGTAAAAGATAACGATCTTGACATTAAATACGAGGATGTATTTCAACTGGCGAAAGAGCGCTTAGCCCAGCAATTCAGAATGTACAGTCCGCAGGGATTGGATGAAGCGCAGATATCCCAATACACCGTGCAATACCTGCAAAACAAGGATAACGCAAATAAGATATTTGAAGAGGTAAAAGCGTTAAAAGTATTTGATTACATTAAAAGCGTGGTTACCTTGGAGCAAAAAGAGATATTGTTCTCTGATTTTAACAAGCTTTAGTAAACAAAACGTTTCTAAGCCGAAAAGTCCGAAAGCATGCTGAAGTTGCCTTTCGGGCTTTTTGATTTCATACCTAACCAGCTATCGTCAAATAATTTTACTTTTTACAAACTTTCCAGAAAAAAAAGTATTCAAGTAACAACTATATTTATCGCGGGCAATACCTGCACATTTCTTAACACAACAAAAATCATGAGCAATATCGATAAAAACGAATTCCGGAAATACGCTGTAAAACATCATCGTATAAACAGCCTGTATGTAGATAAATTTATTTCGGGCGTTGAGCGCAGTACGCTCCCAACCGGCATGACACCCTATATTATAGAGGAGCGCCAGCTTAACGTAGCGCAAATGGATGTGTTTTCGAGGTTAATGATGGATCGAATTATTTTCCTGGGCGATGCGATTTATGAAAATATTGCAAACATTATTCAGGCTCAATTGCTATTCCTGCAGTCGGCAGATAATAAGCGCGATATCCAGATATATATCAATTCGCCTGGAGGGTCGGTTTATGCGGGGCTGGGGATATACGATACAATGCAATTTATATCAAATGACGTGGCGACTATTTGCACCGGCATGGCAGCATCCATGGCTGCCGTGTTATTATGCGCGGGTACAAACGGTAAACGGGCGGCCCTGCCACATTCAAGGGTAATGATCCACCAGCCATCGGGCGGCGCACAAGGCCAGCAATCAGATATCGAGATCACTTATCACGAAATAACTAAACTAAAAAAAGAGTTATACCAGATCATTGCCGATCATAGCGGCGCCCCATACGAGAAAGTTTGGGAAGCATCCGACCGCGACCATTGGATGATTGCCGAGGAAGCGAAAGAATTTGGTATGGTCGATGAGATTTTGCGCGGAAATAATCCGAAAAAATGATGATACGCCAGTCTTCAGGTGGAAACCTGCCGACTTTTAAATTTGATAGCTATTACTTATATTTGTTAAAGCACAGAATCGATGAACAAAAACAGCAAAGAAATCAGGTGTTCGTTTTGCGGGGCCGGTAAGCAGGATTCGCTTATGCTGATAGCGGGGTTAGATGCGCATATCTGTGATAAATGCGTTAACCAGGCCAATGAAATATTGGCCGAGGAACTTAAGGTACGCAAAGTAAAGTCTTCGCCCTCGGTTCCCGCCATTCTTAAACCGGCCGAGATCAAAGGTCATCTTGACCAATATGTCATCGGACAGGACGATGCCAAAAAGATACTATCGGTTGCTGTTTACAATCATTACAAACGTTTGGGGCAGCGCATCGATAAGGATGAGGTGGAGATCGAAAAGTCTAACATTATTATGGTAGGCGAAACCGGCACAGGAAAAACATTACTGGCGAAAACGCTTGCTAAAATTTTAAATGTTCCATTCTGCATCTGCGATGCCACGGTGTTGACCGAAGCCGGCTATGTGGGAGAGGACGTTGAAAGCATACTTACCCGTTTGCTTCAATCCGCCGATTACGACGTAGCAACCGCCGAACGCGGTATTGTTTATATTGACGAGGTAGATAAAATAGCCCGCAAAAGCGACAATGCATCTATTACACGCGATGTATCCGGCGAAGGCGTGCAACAAGCGCTGTTGAAGATTTTGGAAGGCACCATGGTCAATGTACCACCGCAAGGGGGGCGTAAGCACCCTGATCAAAAAATGATTACGGTAAACACCAACAATATCCTGTTTATATGTGGCGGGGCTTTTGACGGTATCGAGCGGAAGATCGCAAATCGTTTACGTACCCAAACTGTGGGATATAAGATGAAACGCGACGATGGCGAAGTGGACTTGAAAAATCTTTATAAATATATCACGCCGCAGGATCTGAAATCTTTTGGTTTGATTCCCGAATTGATAGGCCGTTTGCCAATACTTACCTACCTTAACCCTTTGGATAGAGAGGCATTGCATAATATCCTCACCGAGCCAAAAAACTCGTTGCTTAAACAATATAAAAAGTTGTTTGAGTACGAAGGTGTAAAGCTGGAATTTGACGATGAGGTATTGGATTTTATTGTGGATAAAGCCGTCGAGTTTAAGCTTGGTGCCCGTGGTCTGCGGTCGATATGCGAAGCGATCATGATCGATGCCATGTTCGAGTTCCCGTCGCAAAAAGACGTAAAGCGCCTGAGCGTGACGCTCGATTACGCACATGAGAAATTTGAAAAGTCGGATCTAAAAAAATTAAAAGTTGCTTAACGATAAAAGCATATCAGGCAATTATATTTGACGACATTTACAACCCTGGTTAACGCCGGGGTTTTTTGTACAACCGGTTTATATCCGCTAATCAACTTGTAATGAACGAACATCTGGACATAAAAAAAGACCAGCAGGCAGCAGGCAAGCAAAAGAAAATAAAGGAGATACATACCCCGGTAACGCCCGGCTTAAAAACCAAAGATGAAATTGTTTCCAACTGGCTCCCGCGATATACGGGCCGTTTATTAAGTGATTTTGGCGAGTATATCATACTCACTAATTTTTCAAAATATATACAGCTATTTTCCCAGTGGAACAACGACGCGCCCGTTTTAGGTATCGACAAGCCGATGGCCAGTGTTACCGCTAATGGGATCACCATTATTAATTTTGGTATGGGCAGCTCCATGGCGGCAACGATTATGGATCTGCTTACCGCGATTAACCCTAAGGCCGTTATATTTTTAGGAAAGTGCGGCGGCCTGAAAAAGAAAAATAACGTGGGCGATCTGATATTGCCTATCGCCGGTATAAGGGGCGAAGGTACGTCAAATGATTACCTGCCTGCCGAGGTGCCCGCTTTACCGGCTTTTGCCTTGCAAAAAGCCATTTCAACAACCATCCGCGATTTTGGCCGCGATTATTTTACCGGTACCTGCTACACTACCAACCGCCGGGTTTGGGAACACGATAAGGAGTTTAAAAGATATCTGAAAGAACTTCGTGCGATGGCCATTGACATGGAAACCGCGACCATCTTTACAACTGCTTTTGCGAATAAAATACCGGCGGGCGCGCTGCTGCTTGTATCTGATCAGCCGATGATCCCGGAGGGGGTGAAAACCGCCGAAAGCGATTCGACGGTAACGGAACAGTTTGTGGAAACGCATTTAAAGATCGGTATCGAATCGCTAAAGCAACTGATCAATAACGGTTTTACCGTAAAGCATTTAATTTTTTAATTGATTGGTTGGATTGGTTGATTAGGTGAGTAGTCAATTACTCCGGATACCTAACTTAATTAACTTATTCAACCATTCACTTAATCAACCCTACCTACTAGATATTTCAACTAAGAAGGTTAATTTTGAGCCATGTGGCATAACAACATCCTCGAAACCATCGGCAATACGCCCATGGTTAAATTAAATAAGGTAACCAAGGATATCAAAGCGACGGTTTTGGCTAAGATCGAAACAACCAATCCGGGTAATTCGATCAAGGATAGGATGGCGCTGAAGATGATCGAGGATGCTGAAAAAAGCGGCAAGCTTAAACCGGGAGGAACTATCATCGAAGGTACGTCGGGGAATACAGGTATGGGCCTGGCCATCGCCGCCGTCATAAAAGGCTATAAATGTATTTTCACCAGTACCGATAAACAATCGAAAGAAAAATTCGATGCGTTACGTGCCTTTGGGGCCGAAGTGATTGTTTGCCCGACAAATGTTGACCCCGAGGACCCGCGTTCCTATTATTCCGTATCCTCGCGTTTAGAACGCGAAGTACCTAATTCGTGGAAACCTAACCAATATGACAATTTATCCAACACGGATGCGCATTACGAGCAAACCGGCCCCGAAATATGGGAGCAGACGGAAGGGAAGGTCACGCACCTGGTGGTTGGGGTGGGCACCGGCGGCACAATTTCAGGCACGGCAAAGTATCTAAAGGAAAAAAACCCGGCTATACAGGTATTGGGTATCGACACTTACGGCTCGGTATTTAAGAAATATAAGGAAACCGGTATTTTCGATAAAAACGAAATATACCCGTATATCACTGAAGGGATAGGTGAGGATTTCCTTCCAAAGAACGTAGATTTCAGCCTCATCGATCACTTCGAAAAGGTTACCGATAAAGACGCCGCCCTGATGACGCGTGAGATCGCCCGTAAAGAAGGTATTTTTGCAGGCAACTCGACCGGTTCGGCGGTTGCGGGTGTTTTGCAAATGAAGGACCGTTTCAAAGAGGGCGACGTCGTGGTAATTATATTTCCCGATCATGGGTCGCGCTATATGGGTAAAATGTATAACGACGACTGGCTGCGTGACCGCGGGTTTTTGAAAGACGAAAAAATGACCGCCCGCCATATCATCCAGAAAAAAGAAAGCCAGCAGATCATCACTATCGACTGTGAAAAAACGGTGCTGGAAGCGATCAATACCATTAAATCGCTCAATATTTCGCAGATACCGGTAACCCAGCAGGGCATGGTCATCGGCAAGATCACGGAAAGCGATATATTGAATTCGCTGATCGAAAATCCATCAATTAAATCTCAGCCGATCAAAAATATAACTACCGCACCTTTTCCGTTTGTCGATCTGAATACCTCGATCGATAAAATATCCGCCATGATCAATAAGGACAATATCGCCGTGTTGGTTGAAGCCAACGGCGAGATCGAGATCATTACGCAGTACGATATTATTAATGCGATATCGGGATAGAAGAGGTTAAAGGCGAAAGTTAAAGGGTGAAAGGTTTCAGAAACGTTAGGCTTTTACGACTTTGATATTCAATACAGGAATTAAATTACCGGGTTAACAGATTTCAGGTGAGGGACCTTTTCAAAATCCTTGAGGTTTCTTGAGTAAATCGTGAGCTCATTCACCATAGCAGTAGCGGCAATAATGCTGTCGCCTAATTTTAGATTATAGCCTTTTCGAAGATCAATCGCGGTATCGAATATACGTTGCGATGGAAAGATGATGGGTATAATATGAAAGACGTCTTTAAGGTAAGATTCCTCGTCTTTAGTCAGTTTGTGATACCCCAAAATCTCTATGCGGGAAATTTCCGAAACAAAGATGGATTCTTTTAGAAAAATATCTTTTAAGTACTCGTATTGCGGTAAATAAGAATATAAAATGATGTTGCTATCAATTAGAAACATACTTACTTTGAGAACGGAAGATCACGGTCTTCCCTTTGATTGCGCTCCCATTCTGCCGCGTCGCCAAAAGAGGGCGGGTTGCTTGCTGCTTTGAATTTAAGGATACGTTTTATTATTTCGTCCTTTTCGTTTTTATCCTCAACCAGCTTGCCACGTTGTTCTATGGATACATTCAACTTTTTTGCTAATGCAATTATCTTAGAAATACTTTTTTCGTTATTAGTTTTTAAGATGAGTTCCATTGCAGTTGTTTCAATGTATACAAAAATACAAAATAATAGTAATCAAATCTCCATTTGAAATCTTCACATCTGAAATCTGCACATCAGCCTACCACTTCTTAAATATCACAAACACGGCCAATACGATTAGCCCGAAACCAACTAAATGGTTCCAGGCCAGCTTTTCGGATTTAAAGAATATGAGCGTGAATACCATAAAAAC